>Ga0265298_10001654_pt1 | contig 32774 bp, 30 predicted proteins | sample AusTroGonzalo_MG_3_FD_193486 | JGI IMG/M metagenome (GOLD analysis project Ga0265298, IMG submission 193486) | Bovine rumen microbial communities from tropical cattle in Woodstock, Queensland, Australia - Gonzalo_01 | ecosystem: Host-associated > Mammals > Digestive system > Stomach > Rumen ... | reverse complement strand
GTTCGTCATGGGCGACGACGTGGGCGTGGTCTTCACCCACACCTCCCCCGACGGCGACGAAGGTTTCCCCGGCAAGGTCGAGGTTAAGGTCACTTACACCGTGACCAAGGACAACGTCTGGCGCGTGGACTACGAGGCCGTGCCCGACAAGGATACGCCCATCAACATGACCCAGCACGTCTACTTCAACTTCAAGGGCGAAGCCGGCGGCACCATCGAAGACCATGTGATGACAATCGACGCCGATTTCGTAACCCCCACCGACAAGGGACAGATCCCCACCGGCGACGTGGCCAAGGTGGACGGCACGCCGTTCGACTTCCGCAAGGGGATGCGCATCGGCGAGCGCATCAACGAGGGCGACGCACAGCTCGAGATCGGCAAGGGCTACGACCACAACTGGGTGCTCAACCAGGGCGTGATGGCCGGCGGCGCGGGCGGGCTCGTCTACGCGGGCGGCGTCTATTGTCCGCTCAACGGTCGCAATGTCGATGTTTACACCACCGAGCCCTGCCTCCAGGTCTATACCGCCAACTGGGCGTCCTACGACCAGAAGGCGAAGGGCGGCGAGCATCTGTCGTTCCGTTGCGGAGTGGCGCTGGAAACCCAGCACGCGCCCGATTCGCCCAACAAGCCGCAATGGCCTACCACCATCGTCAAGGCGGGCGCCACGTACCGCACCACCACCGAATTCCGTTTTTCGGCCAAACAGGCCTAAATTCCAAAGCAAGGAAATCCAATGAAAGCAATTGCCAAAACCGCCGCCCAAAAAGGCGTCGAACTTGTCGAGAAACCGATCCCCGAGGTGGGCATCAACGACGTGCTCATCAAGATCAAGAAAACCGCCATCTGCGGCACCGATGTCCACATCTACGAGTGGAACAGCTGGGCGCAGGAAACCATCAAGCCGCCGATGACCATCGGCCACGAATACGTGGGTGAAGTGGTGGAGGTGGGCTCCAACGTCAAGAGCGTCAAGGTGGGCGAGCGCGTTTCCGGCGAAGGCCACATCGTCTGCGGACACTGCCGCAACTGCCGCGCCGGACAGCGCCATCTCTGCCGCGACACGATGGGCGTGGGCGTGAACCGCGACGGCGCGTTCGCGGAGTATCTCTGCATCCCCGAGTCGAACGTGTGGCACTGCGATCCGTCCATCAGCGACGATCTCTACGCCATCTTCGATCCGTTCGGCAACGCCACGCACACCGCGCTCAGCTTCAACATGGTGGGCGAGGACGTGCTCATCACTGGCGCGGGCCCCATCGGCATCATGGCGGCCGGCATCTCCAAGTATGTGGGCGCCCGCAACGTGGTGGTGGTGGATCTCAACGACTACCGCCTGAGCCTCGCGAAAAAGCTGGGCGCCACGCGCACCGTCAACGCGCGCAACGAGAAGCTCGAGGACGTGATGAAGGAGCTGGGTATGGTGGAAGGGTTCGACGTGGGCCTCGAAATGTCCGGCGCCGGCCCTTGCCTCAACCAGATGATCGAGTCGATGAACACGGGCGGACGCATTGCGCTCCTGGGCATCCACGGCCCCGACACCAAGGTCAACTGGAACCACATCGTCTGGAAGGGCCTCAAGATCAAGGGCATCTACGGACGCGAAATGTTCGAAACCTGGTACAAGATGAGCGCCATGATCCAGGGCGGGCTCGACATCAGCCCGGTCATCACCCACCACTACAAATACACCGACTTCGAAAAAGGTTTCGAGGCCATGATCTCCGGACAGTCCGGCAAGGTCATCCTCGACTGGGAAGCTTAAGGAGGAACAACAAATGTACGGAAAATTCCAAACCTATCTGCAGGAGACCATCGCCGACCTGAAGGCCAAGAGTCTCTACAAGAACGAAAAGATCATCGCCACGCCCCAGGGCGCCCGCGTCCTGCTGGACAACGGCAAGGAGCTCCTGAACATGTGCGCCAACAACTATCTGGGGCTCGCGAACCATCCCGAGATCCTGGAGGCGTCGCGCGAGGCTACCGCCAAGTACGGCTACGGCATGGGTTCGGTGCGCTTCATCTGCGGCACCGACTCGCTCCACAAGGAACTCGAGCGCACGGTGGCGGAGTTCACCGGCACCGACGACTGCATTCTCTTCGGGTCCTGCTTCGACGCCAACGGCGGTGTGTTCGAGGCGCTCCTTTCGGCCGATGACGCCATCATCTCCGACGCGCTCAACCACGCTTCGATCATCGACGGCGTCCGTCTCTGCAAGGCCAAGCGCTTCCGCTACGCCAACGGCGACATGGCCGACCTCGAAAAGCAGCTTATCGCCGCCTCCGAAGCGGGTGCGCGCTTCAAGCTGATCGTGACCGACGGCGTGTTCTCGATGGACGGCATCATCGCCCCCTTGAAGGAGATTTGCGATCTCGCCGACAAGTACGAAGCGCTCGTCATGGTGGATGACTCCCACGCCGTCGGCGTGCTGGGCGCTACCGGCGCGGGCAGCGTGGAGGATTGCGGCGTTACCGGCCGGGTGGACATCATCACCGGCACGTTCGGCAAGGCGCTGGGCGGCGCTTCCGGCGGCTACGTGGCCGCCCGTCAGGAGATCGTGGACATCCTTCGCCAGAAGGCCCGTCCCTACCTCTTCTCCAACGCCGTTCCGCCGCCCGTCGCGGCCGCGTCCATCAAGGCCATCGAACTCGTCCGCACGCGTCCGGAACTCCGTCGGCGCCTGAACGAGAACGCCCAGCGCTTCCGCGCCGGCATGGCGGCGCTCGGTTTCGACCTCGTGCCCGGACACCACCCGATCGTTCCCGTCATGTTGGGCGATGCGGTGGTGGCCGTGAAGATGAGCGAAAACCTCTACCGGAACGGCGTCTACGCGACCGCGTTCTTCTATCCCGTGGTGCCGATGGGCAAGGCGCGCATCCGTACGCAGATGTCGGCCGCCCACACGCCCGAGGATATCGACTTCGCCATCCAGGCGTTCGCCAAGAGCCGCTAAGCCCAAATGGAAGCATCCCCCGGCAAGACCAGTTTCACCTACGAACTCTCCGAGTCCGAGCAGGAGCTTCTGCTGGGGGTCATGCTTTCCGGCAACTATCGTAAGCGCGAGGTGCCGTATTCGCTCTGGTCCGTCGAGGGCCAGGGCTTCAACGCCACCTTGTACGAAAAGGAGAAGCACGGCAAGCGCAAGCTCTGCATCCAGGGCAAGGGCGCGGAGGATTTCGTCCTCTTCACGCTCGAGCCCCAAGTGCTGAAGCGCGCCGAACTGGGCTACGAGGAAGTGCTTCATCCCGAAAATTTCGCTCCGCACGCCGGCAGCGACGAGTCCGGCAAAGGCGACTTTTTCGGTCCGCTTGTGGTCTGCTGCTGCTACACCGACGAATCGCTCTCCCGGGCGATGAAGGAGCTCGGCGCGCGCGACTGCAAGCAGATGAGCGACGCGCAGGTGCTCAAGGTGGGCGCGCAGCTGCGCGAGCTCCTCACGCCCGCGCGGTATTCGGTGGTCAAGCTGGGCAATGCGGCCTACAACCGGCTCTACGCCAAGATGCGCAACATCAACCGCATGCTCGCCTGGGCGCACGCCACCGCCATCGAGGATCTGCTCGAGAAGATTCCGTCCTGTCCCCGGGTGGTGGTGGACCAGTTCGCCCGCACCGAAGCCGTGATTGCCAGCGCGCTGAAGCCTCGCGGCAAAAAGGCGGAGCTCGTGCAGATGCACAAGGCCGAGAGCGATATCGCGGTGGCGGCCGCCTCGGTGATCGCCCGCGAACTTTTCCTGCGCGACATGCAGGGCGGGAACTCGGAAGACAGGTTTCCCGTCGGCTCCAGCGATCCCAAGGTCAAGGAGTTCGCCATCGAACGGGTCAAGGCGGAAGGGCCCAATTACATCATGAACCATTGCAAAGCGCATTTCCGCACCACCGACCAGGTGCTGGAGGCATGCGGCTTTTCCCGGCGGGATCTGCCGCCGGAAGGACAGGTGACCAATGCTGTTAGCCAACTCGCTAGTTGAAGGTTTCGTAAAATCCAATCTCATGGGGCAGGGCATCGTGGCCCTGCAGATTCTGGGCAGTATCGTGATGCTGGCCGTCATCATCGGCAAATCCAAGGAACTGGCATTCATGGGCATGCTCGTTCGTCGTTTCATGCGCGACTTTTCGGAAGACCGCGAGGTGCTCGACTACTGTTTCCGCAACCGTCCCGCCGTTACCGCCGCCAGTCTGGAGGGCATCTACGCGCGCACGTGCGACCGGCTCCTCAAACTGCTCACCCCCGACACCCGCTCGATGCTGGCCGGACGCGGTTCGGGCAATCCCAACGCCGCCGCGCTGACCGCCCGCGAAATCGAACTGGTGAAGGGCGCCTGCGAACATGCGCTCGACGAAGAGGAGATCAAGGTGGAGCGCGGCATGGGCGCCATCGCCACCATCGTGGCCCTTTCGCCCATGCTGGGACTCTTGGGTACGGTTTGGGGCGTGCTGGACGCGTTCGCCGAAATGGGTTCGGCCGGCAGCGCCAACCTGGCCACCATCGCGCCTTCTATTTCGTCGGCCCTCGTGACTACCGTCGTGGGGCTCTTGATCGCCATCCCCGGCGTGATGGCCTACAACAAGCTCACTTCCACCGTGCGCAACCTCACGTCCGACATGGAAGGCTTTGCGGACGAACTCATCGGCCGCATCGCCTGCGAATTCCAGGGCAGGGGAGAGTAACCTTATGTCGCTCGGCAGACGCAGACGGCGCGTGGAGCGTCCCAAGGCCCAGATCGACATGAATTCGCTGATCGATCTCACCTTCCTCCTGCTCGTCACTTTCATAGTCACTTTGCCCGCGCTCGAACAGGGCGTTTCCATTCTCTTGCCGCAGGCCAAGACGGACGAGCTTCCCACCAAGAACGGCAAGGCCAACACGGTTACGGTGGATTCGGAGGGCCGCATCTTCCTGAACGACAAGCCCACGACCTCCGAAGAGCTGGAAGCTACGCTCAAGGCGATGGCCGAGGCCGATCCCGACGTGCCCGTTCTCGTGCGCGGCGACGAACGTATCGACTACGGCAGCGTGATGAACGTGGTGAAGATCATCTACAAGTGCAAGATTCGCAAGATGAGTCTTGTCACGGTGGAAAAGTAATGTACTATCCGCAAGAGGAAAACCGTCCGCCGCAAGTCGTCTCGCCTTTCACTTTGGGCGTGTCGGTGCTGGTGCACGTCGTTTTCTTCACCGTCCTCGCGATGGTGGCGCTCTTCCGGTTCCATCCCAAGGAGACGGTGATCCCCATCGATCTTACGGTTGTTGTGAACGAGAATCTGGACGGCGTGGAGGACGAGCCTCCGCCCCTCGACAATCCCGAGCCCGAACCGCCCAAGCCGGACCCCCAGCCCGTGCCCAAGGTGGAAGAGTTGCCCAAGATCGACTCCACGCAGGAGGCGGTGGAATACGTCAAGGAAAAGCCCAAACCCGAAGTCAAAAAGCCCGATCCGCCCAAAGAGGAAAAGAAGCCGGAGAAACCCAAGGAAGAGAAAAAGCCGGAAGAGAAGAAGAAACCGGAAATGCCCAAAGAGTCTCCAGAAGACCGGTTTAGGAAGATGCGTGAAAGCGCCAAGGAAGTGAAGATCAAGGTCAAAGACGTTCCTTCCGGCAACGGGCGCACCGCTAGGCAGACGATGTCGCAGGCGGAAATCCAAAAACTCCTCAACGCCGGCTACAAGCCCGGCACCTCCAACCAGCTGGCCGCGAGCGATCTGCAGCTTGGGGTGAGTCTCATCCAGATGGCGCTCAACGACAAATGGGACGCGATGTCGCCCAAGGTGGGCGCCGACGGCACGGTGTTCCTGTCCGTCAAGTTCGCCACCTCGGGCCGCATGGTGGACGTCCGGCTCGCGAAGTCGTGCGGCGACCCCATTTCCGATCGCGCCGCGATGGAAGTGGCCAAATCGGTCGGCATCGTGCGCGGACTCTCCAAAGAGTTCATCGACCGCTTCTCGCGCGAATCGCTCACCATCCGCTACAAGGTGCAAGGCCGATGATGCTGGCGGCGATATTGATGGCGGCCATCGAGCTGATGGGCGTTACGGGGAGCAAACTTTCCGCCCGTGCGTTCGTTGACGCCAACAACGTGACGGTGGGCGATCCGATGACGCTCACGATCGATTTTCTGGGTCAGGCCGACTTCACTTCGCTCCATCCGCCTTTGCTCGCGTCCGCGCTCGACCGGACCGTGTGGAAACTCGATCAGGCCTCCGCCAAAACCGACACCATCCCCACCGCCCGTCGCGTGATCTGGCGCCTCCGACCCCTCAAAGCCGGCGTCCTCTGGTTCCCCAAGCTCGACTTCAAATGCGGCGATCTCGTTTTCAGCTCCAATCCGATTCCCGTGCATGCCCGGCCCGGAATCGACGTGGACATCGCGCTCGGCGAAGAGGAGATCGACGCCATGCCGCCAGTCCCGTCCGAAAACGGACCTTCCGGCACGCCCGACGATTGGTTCTCCGTTCGCCGCAACATCTATTCCGGACATTGCGCCGAAGCGTTGGAGATCCTGGATTCGCTCGCCTGGCGCTATGGACAAGACCCCACCATCGAAGCCGCCATGATCGCCGCCCGCGCGAGGCTCCTCGGCAATCCGGCGGCCGACCTGCCGGCATGGCGGGTCGTATTGCGTCCGGTCCTCAAGTGGCCGCTCAAGAAACAGCTCTGGATGGTGTCGAGTTGGCTCCTCGCGTTCATCGTGGTCATGCTGGTCTTGGGCAAGACGATCAAGCACTTCGCCGCGGTGGCGCTGATCACGGTGTCGCTTTCGAAGCCGGAGATCAAGGTGGGCGAGGATTTCGAGTTTTTCGTTTCGGTGGAGCCGCAAACCTCCGCTTCCGTTTCCGTCTCGAGCATCGTCCCCAGCGACGATTTCGCGCTGGCGCTGGGCGAGCCGCAAGTCGAGAGCAAAAATCTCATCCGCATCCCCGCCCGCTACTTGGCGCCCGTGCGGAATCCGTCGCTCGTCTTCACCTTGAACGGCATGGTCACCGAACGCCAGGAGATCAAGCAGGCCGGCTTTTTCAGTTCCTTCTCCTCTTCGCGGTCGTTCCAGGAGGTTTCCGGCCCCGTCTCCATTGAAGTAAGTCCGCTCGATCCCGCCTCGCAGCCGTCCGACTTCTCCGGCATCCTGGGCGAAAACCTGACGCTCAAAACCTTCCCCGATGCGCTCACGGTCGGCACCAACGACATTATCACCGTCACCTACCGTCTCTTCGCCCCGCAAAAGCCGTTCATCCCCGAAGACTATCTTCCGCCCGGGGCCGCTTTCAATTGGCAATACGGGGAATGGAAGGGCTATTTCGTGGCGGACGGCGCGCCGGCCATGCCCGAAGTGGAGTGCTGCTATTACGACGTCAAAACCCAAACCTATCGACGCATCCGCGCCGGCAAGGAACCTATTCGCTACCATGAGTGACCGCATTTTCCTTTCGCCCCCGTTCGTTGGGGATGAAGAGCGCGATTTCGTTGCGCGCGCGTTCGACTCCAACTACATTGCGCCTTGTGGTCCGCAGGTGGACGAGTTCGAACAACGCCTCGCCGCGCTTTCGGGTCGCCAACACGCGGTGGCCGTTTCGAGCGGCACGGCCGCGCTTGATCTCTTGATGGACTATTTCGGCGTGGATTCGTCCTGGACCGTTTTCGCGCCGTCGCTCACCTTCATCGCCACTGTCGGCCCCGCGTTCCATCGCGGCGCTCGGCTGGAATTCGTCGATTCCGATCCGACCGGCAATATCAATTGCGATCTCCTCGACCGGGCGCTCGCGAGGTGCGGTACAGAAAAGCGCATGGTAATCTCGGTCGATCTTTACGGACGCTGTGCCGATTATGCGCGCCTCAAGTCCATTGCCGCGCGCCATCGCGCCGTCTTCATTTCCGACAGCGCCGAGGCGGTGGGGGCCAAGTCTCCGTCTGGTCCGGCCGGCATCGCGGGCGAGGCGGCCATCTATTCCTTCAACGGCAACAAGATCGTCACCACCTCGGGCGGGGGCGCCGTCTTGGCGGACGATCCCGACCTCGCCGCCGCCGTGAAGGCTCGTTCCCAGCAGGCGCGCGAACCCGTGCTCTGGTACGAGCATAAGCGCGTGGGGTACAATTACCGTTTGTCCAATCTTCTGGCGGCGTTGGGTCTGGCCCAGCTCGACCGGCTTCCCGCCATCCTCGAAAAGCGCGCCGCGACGAGCTGGCATTATCGCGATCTCGGGCTTGACTTCCTGCCGCCGGTCGAGGGCGAAAACCATTGGTTCAATGTCATGCTTTGTCCTGATTCCGCCTCGCGCGACCGGTTGATCGAGCGGTTCGGGGCGGCCGATATCGAGGTGCGTCCAGTCTGGAAGCCGCTTCACCTCCAGCCTGTATTCCAAAGCGTCAAGATGCATGGCGGCCAAGTGGCGGCCGATCTCTTTGCGCGGGGACTCTGCCTTCCGTCCGGCACCGGACTTTCCGCCCACGATCTCGAACGCATTTCCGCCATTCTCCGTGACTCGGCGGAAGGGTGCGCAAAGCTCGCTTAAGGCTAGGGGTGTCGGGCGAAGGCAATACGTTCGGAGTCTGGCGGGTGACGTGGTTCTACGTGCCGCTCATGTTCCAGGCTTTCTCGCAGTCGATCTCCTATCCGCTCGTCGCCAGCATCGTCACGCACGGTCCGCTGGGCGTGGACGCGCTCACCGGTTTCGCGCAGGGCCAGGCGGTGATGTTCATGATCGGCCTTCTGGGCGGCGGACTCATCACCACCGGTATGGTGCATGCGCACGACTGGAGCGGCTACCGCGCATTCCGCCGGCTGAACAGCTGGATGATGGTGGCGCTGCTCTTGTTGCAGTGCGTGCCGGCCATCCATCCGCTCGACCAGCTGGTTTTTCGCGGAATCCTGAATCTCCGGCCGGAACTCGCGGAAATCGCGCGCTGGACGCTTTTCGGCGGCGTCGTGATGAATGGCGGATTCTTTCTGCGCAATGTTCCGCTCGTCATCCTCTTCAACAACCTCGAAAGCGGCAAGGCGAACAACGCCACGCTCGTCCGCATCGCGCTTACGCTCCTTTGCTCGTTGTCGTTCCCGCGTCTGGGGCTCGTCGGACCTTGGTGGGGACTCGGCGTCATGTCCGCGGGGGTACTTACGGAATGGGGCATCACCTGGTGGTACGCGCGGCCCTACGTCCGGGCGTTGCGCGACGCTAAGGGGCTCCTGCCCTGGAAACGGCGCGGACTCGACGATCTCATCGCGGCTAAGCGACGCTGGCTGCTCGTCGCCGGACAGTTCCGCTTCATGCTTCCGCTTTCGTTCGGCGCGTTCGTCCTGGCCATTTCGCCGCTCGCGATCGCCGGTTTCGTCGGACGTGCGGCGACAAGTCCCGAAGTCATGCTGGCCACGCACTACGTCACGATCGGGGTGGCAAATCCGGTCGGCTTCGCCGCGCTCCGGATGCAGGCCGTGTCGATCGCGTTTCCGCCCGGATACCCCGGCGATCGCCGCACGCTCTGGTATGCGCTGGGCGCGGGGGCGCTCTTCGGGGTGGCGCTGCTCGTCTTTTCGTTGCCGGTCGTGGCCGACGCGTATTTCGGATCCTACCAGAACGTCAAGCCGGAGCATCTCGGTTTCGCCCGTTCGGCGATCGCCGCCTATTGTCTTTGGCCGATGCTCCAGGCCGTGAGGGCGCGGGTGGAGGGGATCGCCGCCATCAGGAAGCGTCCCGCTGCCGTCATGGCGGGACAGATCGCCTACCTGGTGTCGCTTGTCGTCTCGCTCGCGGTGACGCTCCATTTCGGCGTCCTCGGGTGGAAGATGGCGGTCATCGGCATCTACACGGCCACGCTTTCGACCATCGCCGTCGTCTACGCCGCACTTTCCGCTTGCAATTTGCGCCAGAATTTGGTATAATTTACATTATCACCGGAGAAATCGGTTTGTGAAGGAGATGGTTTGTTTCGGCTGCTTGCGTTCGTCAATGTGGCCTTGCCCTATGGACGCTAATACCAATTGCCAATGAGAGGAGGACAACATATGAAGAAAACGGTAATGATGACAGTAGGGGTCGCGGCGGTTGCTATGGCGGCGATGGCGGAGGTGTCGGTGCCGAGCAAGGCCACGCTTAGCGCGCTCGACAAGGGCGTGATCGCGATTGTCCACTTTGGTCCGAACACGTTCACGGGCCGCGAATGGGGCTATGGCGACACGCCGGCTTCCGTGTTCAATCCCCCCAAGCTCGATGCCGCGCAGTGGGTGGCGGCGGCGAAGGCCGGCGGCATCCGGCGCATCGTGCTCGTCTGCAAGCACCATGACGGCTTTTGCCTCTGGCCGAGCAAATACAACAAGGACTACACCGTGGCCAACACTCCGTGGCGCAATGGACGCGGCGACCTCGTGAAGGAGGTGCGCGACGCGACGCTGGCTGCGGGACTCGAATTCGGCGCCTATCTTTCGCCGTGGGACCGCCACCATGCCGAATACGCGAGACCCGCCTACACCGAATACTTCCATCGCCAGTGGGCGGAACTCATGAAGGACTACGGTCCCATTTCCGAAATCTGGCTCGATGGCGCGAACGGCGGCGATGGCTGGTACGGCGGCGCCAAGGAAACGCGCAAGATTCCCGCCGCGCCGATCTACTACGACCATCCGCGCCTCTTGAAGGCGTTGACGGCCAAGTATCCGCTCGCGACGATCGTCGGCATGGATACCGACCGTACGCTGCGCTGGCCGGGCAACGAGCGCGGGATCGTGCCGGCGGACTACGATCTTGTGCGCAATGGCGTGTTCCAGCCGCCGGAGGCCGATACGCCCTTGAGAGGCAAGTGGTTCTGGCATCCCGGCGACGGACCCAAGAGCCTCAAGGAACTTACGACGCGCTATCTGGAGAGCGTCGGCCGGAGCGGCATCCTCGACTTGGGCCTCGCGCCCAACCGGGACGGACTTATCGACGAGGACGACGCAAGGCGGCTCAAGGAGTTCGGCGACTGGGTGCGGCGGTTCAACAAGGTCGATCTTGCGTGCGGCGTCAAGGGCGAAGTGGAGCATGACGCAGGTTCGTCCGTCTGGCGCTGGAAACTGCCCGAATCTCGCACCTTCGACGCGATAGATTTGGCGGAGGACATCCGCAAGGGGCTCCGGGTCAAGTCTTGGAAGGCTTTTGCGGACGGACGCGAGATCGCGCACGGCGGGCAGATCGGATATCGCCGCATCGCACGACTCGACTCGCCGGTCACCGCGAGCGAAGTGCGCGTCGAGGTGGCGAGCGAGGGCAAGGCGGCGCTCCATCTTTCGCTGCGCGTAGTCCCGCCGCAGGATGGTACGGTCGAGATCGCCGCACCGCAGAAGGTTGCCACGATAGCGTTCAAGTCGCTTCCCACCCCCCAAGGCGAACTGGTCGCGGACTTCGGCAGCGCGGTAAAAGTGGGCGGTTTTGCCTTCACGCCTAGCAACGGCAAGGCGGTGCCGCCCAAAGGCTACCGGGCGCAAGCATCGGACGATGCCAAGGTGTGGCGCGATCTGGGCAGTGACGAATTCAGCAACATCCTCGCCAACCCGATTCGTCAGGATGTCCGGTTCGCGGAGCCGGTGACAACACGCTACATCCGGCTCGTCGCAGTGCCTTTCCCCGGCGAATCCCCGGATTGGAACGCCCCCGGCGCCAAAGTTGAGTTAACCGCCCCATGAAACCATTTGCACGGGAGATCTTCGTCTCATCCATCGCGCGAGAGGAAAGGTAAAGAGGGGCTGGAGAGACTGCTTTCGCGACTGGGAGTTTTGTAGTTCTGGAGCAGGGAGAAACGCGGCGGAAAACTGGCGGAATGGGGCGATGAAACTGGCGGAAACGCAGGACGAAACCGGCAGAATCATCGCCCGGAACCGGCAGAATCAGGCAAGCTTTTGCCGACGCGGAAGACGGCGCCATTGGTGCGCTTGAGCAAAGCGTTGTAGTACCAGGCCAAGAGTGCGCGATTTCGATTTATGATTTTAGCACTTTCCGCTTGACGGGAAGGGTGGGAATATGGTATAATATGCACTAATCATCGAAAAAACGTCGAAGCGGAGGAATGCAAGATGAGCGATCGCGTAAACGTGATTTGTCTAAAGTGGGGTAAGGCGTATCCGGCCGAATACGTCAACCGGCTTTATGCCGGGGTGAAGCGCCATTTGCACCGGCCGTTCCGGTTCGTGTGCTTTACCGACGATAGTTCCGAACTGGTGGAGGGGATTGACGCCCAGCCCATCCCCAAGGCGCCGGAGAACTGGAAGCATACCGACTGGTACGGCAGCTATTGGCCCAACATCTACGTGAAGCTCTGTCTCTTCCGTCCGGGCGAGGGCGGGCTCAAGGGCCCCACGCTCTTTCTCGATATCGACCAGATCATCACGGGCGACCTGGATCCGTTCTTCGACTACAAGCCGGGCGAGTTCTGCATCATCCGCAACTGGGTGGAGCTCAGGAAACGCATTTTCCGTCGCTTGCCGAAGATCGGCAATTCCTCCTGCTTCCGGTTCGATGCGGGCGCCAAGAGCGCCTACATCTACGACAAGTTCGTGGAGGAGATGGATATCGCCCAGGACCGCAGATACTTCCGCACCGAGCAGGAGTACATGACGCACGCGGTGGGACTTGAGAAGGTGAATTGGTGGCCGGGCGGCTGGGTGCGCTCCTTCAAGCGCAGCGCCTGCTGGCCGTGGCCGTTCAACCATCTTTTGGTGCCGCGTTTCCCTGCGGGCGCGCGCATCCTCTGCTTCCACGGCCAGCCCAATCCGATCGATGCCATCAACGGCTTCAAGGGCAAGCATCTCAACACTTGGACGCTCCCCGCGCCTTGGGTGGAAGAAATGTGGCGCGCCTGAGGATTTTTGATTTTCCCCATTGACTTTTAGTCGGGGAATATGGTATAATATACCTATTCATGCGGTGAATCAGGTGGTTCACATGGCGCGTGAGCATTGATTTTTGACAAAAAGGAGCGAAAGACCATGGCGATGAACAACCAGTTGCTGGCGGTGGTGCAGCACATCGAAAACGAGCGTGGCGTCAGCCGCGAAATCGTGATAACCGCTATCGAACAGGCCATTCAGCAGGCGGCTCGCAAAAACCAGAACGTCACCAACGACCTTCGGGTGAGCATCGACCGCAAAGATCTTTCGCTCCACGTCTACGACACCTTGGTTGCGTCCGACGAGGAAACTGGTCCGGGGTTCATCCCGCTGGCGCGCGCGGTCCGTTTCAATCACGGCAATCCGGTCAAAGAGGGCGATCCCATCGAGATCGAGATGCCGGCTTCGAAGCTCGGGCGCATTGCGGCGCAGACCTCGCGCCAGATGATCATGCAGAAGATACGCGAGGCCGAGCGCACCAACACTTTCAGCGAGTACCGCGATCGCGTGGGCGACATCATCAGCGGCACCGTGAGCGCGGTGGTGCGCGGCGACACTTACGTGACGGTGGGCAAGACGGAGATGGTGCTGCCGGCCCGCGAGCGCATCCCCACCGAAAACTACCAGGTGGGAGACCCCATCCGCGCGCTCATCATCCGGGTGGATCCGGACGCCAAGGGGCCTTCGGTCACCTTGAGCCGCAGTTCCAACAAGTTCCTGGAGGCGCTCTTCCGGCTTGAAGTGAGCGAAATCGGCGACGGCGTGGTGGAGATCATGGGGTCCAGCCGCGATCCGGGCTTCCGGGCGAAGCTGGCGGTGCGGACCGGCAACGAGAATATCGATCCGGTGGGCGCGTGCGTGGGACAGCGCGGCACCCGGGTGCGGAACGTGGTGAACGAGCTTTCCGGCGAGAAGATCGATATCGTGCGCTGGAACGAGGATATCCGCCAGTACGTGCAGCAGGCGCTGGCGCCGGCCAAGTTCGAGTCGATCGAAGTCGATCAGGTGCTGCCCAACACGGTGCATCTCGTGGCTGCGCCCGACCAGTATTCGCTCGCGATCGGCAAGCGGGGGCAGAACGTGCGCCTGGCCACGCGGCTCACCGGCTGGCACGTGGAAGTGAAGAAGTCGATGGCCACGGCGAGTTTCGAGGATCAGAAGGCCGAAGCCATCAAGGAGATCGCCGAAACCTTCAGCGTGTCGACCGCGGTGGCCACGCAGATAGCGGACGCCGGCTTCCTGACGGTGGAGGGCATCGTGTACGTGGACGAACCGAGCTTCATAGCGGCCACGGGGCTCGACGAGGTGACGGCCAAGGGCGTCTACGCGGCCGCGCAGGCGGTGCACAAGCTGATGGGCGGCGACGAGCAGGAAACGGCGAGCGAGGAGGAGTAAAGGACTATGCGAGTTTTCGAATTGGCGAGAGAGCTGGGGGTTTCTTCCGGCGATGTGCTGAAAGCGGCGGGCGACGCCGGTTTCGATCTGACCACCGCCATCAGCAAGGTGTTCGACGCCGACGTGGATAAGCTCAAGGCGGCGCTGTACGGAGTGGACCGGGCCGGATTGGCGGCCAGGCGCCAGGCCAAGCTGGACCGGGCGGCGGCTGCCGTCAAGGCGCGCAAGGCGGCCGAAGACGAGGCGCTTGCCAACCATCTCAAGGCGGCCAAGGCGGCTTACGACAGCCGCAAGGTCTACACGCTCAAAGTGGAGGTGAAGGAAGAGGCTCCCCGGCCGGAGATCCTGGAATCGCCCAAGGCCGAAGAGGTCAAGGTCGAGCCGCCCAAGCCGGAAGCGCCCAAAATGGCGGTGACGCCCAAGCCTCAGCCCAAGGCGCAGCCGGTCAAGCCGGTGGCGTTCGGGTCGGTGGGGCTCGGCAACAGTGGATTCAAGCCGCTGCAGAAGTCCAAGCCGGCTCCGGGCGGAATCACGATTTCCGTCACGGCCACGCCCAAGCCGAAATCGACCAAGGTGCAGGTGTCGGCGGTGGAGTCCAAGCCGGGCAAAGGCCAGGCGGGACGCGACCGGGGAGACCGGCGCGACCGGGAGAACACGAAGGGCTTCGACCGCAACCAGCACAAGCCTTCGGCTTCGTCCGCGCCCCAGAGCCGGATCAGCGTGAACGAAGAGAGCAAGGAGATCAGCATCCGCGGCGCGGTGGTGGTGAAAGATCTCGCGATCAAGCTGGGCATCAAGCCCAATCGGTTGATCGCCGATCTCATGATGCTCAAGGTGCTCGCTTCCATCAACCAGCGCGTGGAGCCGGACGTGGCCACGAAGGTGGCCGAGAAGTACGGTTTCAAGGTGATCGTGGAGCATGCGCGCGACAAGGCGGCCGCGAAGCCGGTTTTGAAGGCCATCGACGCGGACGACCTCATTCCGGAGGATCCGCCCGAGACGCTGAAGCCGCGCGCCCCCGTGATTACGTTCCTGGGGCACGTGGACCACGGCAAGACCACGCTGATGGACTGGATCCGCAAGGAGCACGTGGCGGCGGGCGAAGCCGGCGGCATTACCCAGCAGATTTCCGCCTATCAGGTGGACGTGGCCGGAAAGAAGATCACTTTTCTCGATACGCCCGGACACGCGGCCTTTTCGAGCATGCGGGCCCGCGGCGCCCAGATCACGGATATCGCCGTTCTCATCATCGCGGCCGACGACGGCATCATGCCGCAGACGGAAGAGTGCATCAAGGTGGCGCGGCAGGCGGGCGTGCAGATCATGGTGGCCATCACCAAGTGCGACAAGCCCACGGCCAACGTGGATCGCGTCAAACAGCAGTTGCAGAAGGCTGGTCTCACGCCGGAAGATTGGGGCGGCGACATCATTTGCTGTCCCGTTTCGGGCATCACCGGCGAGGGCGTGGATTCGCTCCTCGAAAACATCCTGGTGCAGGCGGAAGTGCTGGAGCTTATGGCCAACCCCAACCGTCGCGCCAACGGCTACGTGATCGAGTCGGAGCTGCAACAGGGCCTCGGTCCGTGCGCCACCTTGCTGGTGACGGGCGGAACTTTGAAGGTGGGCGATGCGATTCTGATCGGCGAACATTTCGGCAAGGTGCGCGCGCTGATCGACGATCACGGCCGGCGCATCAAGGAAGCGCCGCCCGCCACGCCCGTCAAGTGCACGGGTTTGAGCGGCGTGCCGGAGGCGGGCAGCGATTTCCGCGTGATGCTGGACGAAAAGCGTGCACGCACTTTGGCGGAGCAGACGGCGCAGGAGAAGAAGGAAGAGGCGCTGGCCAGCAACAAGGCGGCCACCTTGGACATGCTCATGTCGCGCATGGCGGCGGAAGGCAAGAAGGAGCTTAACGTGGTCGTCAAGTCCGACACGCAAGGTTCGCTGGAGGCCATCGTGCAGGCGCTGGAGCAGATCAAGAGCGAGAAGGTGGGGCTCAACATCATCGGCACCGGCACGGGCAACGTGTCCCTGACCGACGCCAAGAGCGCGGCCGCCGGCAAGGCGATCGTGGTGGGCTTCGACGTGGGGAGCGATTCCGGCGTGCAGCAGCAGGCCCGTCACGACGGCGTGCGCATCAACTGCTTCCGCATCATCTACGAGCTCATCGACCACGTGAAGCAGTCTATGATGGACCTTTTGCCGCCCGAATACAAGGAAGTGGTCAAGGGCCACGCGGAGATTAAGGCCATCTACGATATCGGCAAGCTGGGCAAGATCGCGGGTTCGCAGATGCTGGACGGCGTGCTCCTCGCCAAGGAGCGCTACCGCATCTTCCGCAACAAGCAGATGATCTGGGAAGGCCGCGTGCAGACGCTCCGCCACTTCAAGGACGAGGTCAAGGAAGTTACCGGCCAGCAGGAATGCGGCATCTGCTTCCAGGACTACGAAGAGTTCAAGACGGGCGATATCGTGGAGTGCTACGTCCTCGAAGAGCTTCCGAGGAGCCTCTGATGGCGGTAGACCGGCTGGAAAGGATAAACTCGCTCCTGAAGCGGGTGATCGCCGAAGGAATGTTCACGGTGATGCAGGGCGATTCCGTCGCCCCCGGATTCATCACCGTGACCGGCGTGAAGTGCGGCAAGGATCTGCGCGATGCGACGGTGGGGATTTCCGTTTTCGGCGACGAAGCCATGAAGGAAACGGCCTTGCAGCATCTCAAGCACAACGCCAAGAAGTTCCAGGCGCTCATCAACCGGGAAGTCCGGCTCAAGTTTACGCCGCGTCTCTTGTTCCAGCTCGACCGGTCGCTCGAAAAGGGCGACGAAGTGCTGGCGATTCTCGACAATCTCGATGGCCAATCTGACGCAACTGGGGGAGCTTGAGCGGCTGAACGGGTTTCTGCTGGTGGACAAGCCGGCGGGAATCGCGTTTTCGTCCGTCGTCAAAGCGGTCAAGCGCAAGTTCAACCTCGTAAAGGTGGGCCACGGGGGGAGTCTGGACGCGATGGCGAGCGGGCTCTTGGTGCTCTTGATCGGCGACGCCAACAAGTTCACCGACCGGGTGATGGGGGAGGACCGGACGTACGAGGGAACGATCAGGATCGGTCTTAAAACGAATACCGGCGATATTTACGGAGTTGAAGTGCCGGGGGCGGTTCCGGAAGCCGATTTCCATCCCGATCTCAAGGAGTTCAAAGGCGATATTTTCCAGCGGGAGCCGCGCTTTTGCAGCGTGCGCCGGGAGGGTTCCGCCGGTTACGAGGTGACGGATACGGGCGAACACGAGCAGTTCATGGCGCATGTATACCGGTTGGAACTGGAAGGTAATTCTTTCCGGCTGAAGTGCACCGCCAAGACTATAGTCCGGGCATTGGCGGATGAAATGGGCGCGGCGCTGGAATCGGTCCGGCGCACTGAGATCGGCAAATTCAAGGTGGAAGAAGCCGTGCCTTTCGGCAAACTTCTGGAAATGGAAATCAGGGACTTCCCGTCATGTGTGATGCCTCTCGGGATAGCCTTGCGATAGGATTCTTCGATGGCGTCCACCGGGGACACCAAGCCATTCTGGACCGGGCCGGAACGGTAGTCACTTTCCGGAACCATCCGTTGTCGGTGCTGGCGCCGGAGAAGGCGCCGCGGATGATAATGACGGCGGAGGCGCGGCTGGAGCGGATAAGGGCGCTGGGCAAGAAAACGGTTGTCCTGGAGTTCGATCGGTCAATGGCGGAACTGGAGCCGGCGGAGTTTGTCGCAAAACATCTGGCGCCGCTTGGGGTCAAGGCCATATACGCCGGGGAGAACTGGCGCTTCGGAAGGGGCGGCAAGGCGGATATCGGATGGCTCAAGGCGGCGGGTTTCGGAGCGGAAACCGTCCCTTACGAAACCTATCTGGGCGAAAAGATTTCCTCCACCCGCATCCGGCAGGCGCTTAAGTCGGGCGACATGCAGGGGGCGGCGGCCATGCTGGGGCGCAATTGGCGGCTTTCGGGTCGGGTGGCGCCGGGTAAAGGCGAAGGACGCAAACTCGGCTTCCCCACCATCAACATCAGGCCGGACGAACAACTCGTAGATGTGCCGAAGGGCGTGTACGAGGTGCGGCTGGGGGGCAAAAAGGGAATCGCCAACTATGGCGTGGCGCCGACTTTCGGCGAGAAAGCGTGGAACGGCGCTGTTTGCGAAGTGCATATGCTGGAAGACGGTGCGGATATCACAGACCGGTGCGAGGCGGAAATGGTGCGCTTCATCCGGCCGGAACGCAAATTCGTCGATGTCGAGGAACTCAAAGCCCAGATAAGGAGGGATGTGGATGGGATTCTTCAAAGCGTATGACATGCGCGGAACCTTCGGCAAGGATTTCGATCTCGACACCGTCCGCAAGGTGGGCGAGGCGCTGCCGAAAGTTTTGAACGCCAAGAAGTGGCTGGTCGGGCGCGACTGCCGGCTTACCTCGCCGGCCGTGCACGAGGCGCTCGTCAAGGGACTGGAGACGAGCGGGGCCGAAGTGAGCGATTTGGGTCTCTCCACCACGCCGATGGTCTACTTTTTCACGGCCGAGGACGGATTCGACGCATCGGTGATGATTACGGCCTCGCACAATCCGCCTACGGACAACGGACTCAAAGTGTCGATCCGAACCGCATTGCCGGTGGGGTACAAGGACGGACTGGATAAAGTGGAGGCGATCGTCAATGGACTATCTTGAGCGCTATATCGGTTTCATGCAGGCGCAAATGCCCGATCTGACGGGGCTCAAGTTCGGTATCGACGCCAGCAACGGCATGGCCTCGTTATTGGTCCGGCGGCTTTTCCCCGGGGCCAAAATCGTCAACGACACGATGGACGGGAGCTTCCCCGCGCACAGCCCCAATCCGCTCGATCCTGCGGCCCGGGTGCAGATTTCGGAACTGGTGCGGAGTGAAGGGCTCGATCTCGGCATCGTATTCGACGGCGACGCCGACCGGTGCATGGTGGTGGACGAAAAGGGGGCGTTCGTCCAGCCCGACTATCTCATTCCGTTGGTGGTGGAGGTGAAGGGCGAGAAGGTGATCCACGACGTGCGCACCAGCCGGGGCGTAATCGAATATATCCGCGAACATGGCGGCGAACCGGTAATGGTGCCGGTGGGACATGCGTTCGCCAAGCCGATTTTGCGCAAGGTGGGGTCGGTCGGCGGCGGGGAACTGGCCGGCCACTATTACTTCCGCGACTTCCACGGGTGCGATTCCGGCATTTTGGCGGCCATTCGGATTCTCGGCCGGGCGGCGGAAGCCAAGCGCCGGGGCGAGACTTTTTCGCGCCTGATGTCTCCGATCGCCAAGCGGTATTTCAATTCCGGAGAACTAAACTACAAGGTGGACGACAAGGACGGTGCGATGGAGCGCATCCGGACGTGGTTCGGCGGCGAGGTGAACGACATGGACGGCTACCGGATGGAAAAACCGGAAGGTTGGATGTCGGTAAGGAAGTCCAACACCGAGCCTTATTTGCGGCTTTTGGTGGAGGCAGCGAGCGAAGATTCGATGCGCGAATGGATCCGGGGAGCGGAAAAGATCATCCATGAAAGTTGATTTCCACCTCCATTCGTCGTTCTCGGACGGAACCTTTTCGCCGGAAGAAATCGCGGTCCAGGCCGACCGGATCGGGATGAGGCACTATATCATCACCGATCACGACAATGTGGACGCCGGCTCCAGGGGAATCGAGCTCGCGGTGGATCCGGGCGAGGGGCTGGACCAGTTTCATCTGCTCGGACTGGGGATCGATCCCCGCCATGAAGGGCTTCGGAAATTCCTCCGCAAGATCCTCAATGGGCGCAACGAGCGCAACCAGGTAATCATCGGCCGGTTCGCGCGCTTGGGGATCGAAATCCCCGCTGACGAGATAGCCGCCTATGCCCACGGCGAGGTTCTGGCCCGGCCCCATTTCGCACGCTGGCTGATGGACAAGGGGTATGTGAAGAGCATCTCCGAGGCGTTCAGCCGGTATCTCATGAAGGATTCGCCCGAGTCCACGAGCTGTTTCGTGGAGCGCTACCAGCCTTCGCAGGAGGAGGCGATAGGGGTGGTGCATGCGGCAGGGGGGATTGCGGTCATGGCGCACCCGCGATATTGGTCTTTCCGGTGGAAAACCGAAGGTGTGGACTTTTCCGTCGTGGAACGCAATTTGTGGCCGCTGAAGGAAATGGGCCTGGACGGACTCGAGGCGCTGTACGAAGCCAACACCCCGGAGATAAACGTGGAGTTTACCCGCATGGCGGACCGTTTGGGGCTGGTAAAATCGGCCGGAAGCGACTTCCACGGCACCAATAAACCGAATATCGCGCTCGGGATGGAAGTGTCGGAATCTTTTATTTCCCCTTTACTTGAACGGCTTTTTATGATATAATATACCGTAACCATTTAAAATAGGAACAACCAAAATGAACACAGTGCTGGTGGGTGCCCAATGGGGCGATGAAGGCAAGGGCAAGGTCATCGACTTCCTGACGGAAGAGTCCGACGTGGTGGTGCGCTTTCAAGGCGGATCCAACGCCGGCCATACCGTAGTGGTGGGCGACAAGAAATACGTGTTGCATCTGGTGCCGTCGGGCGTGCTGCACGAAGGCAAGCATTGCATCATCGGCAACGGCGTGGTGATGGATCCGTTCGATCTCATGAAGGAGCTCGAGCAGGTCAAGAGCTGGGGATTCGAGCTGCAGGGACGTTTCCATATCTCCGAGCGTGCGCAGATGGTGATGCAGTGGCACCGGGCGCTCGACCGGGCCGACGAGGCGGCGCGTCCCGAAGGCAAGAAGATCGGCACCACCGGGCGCGGGATCGGTCCGGCCTATGCGGACAAGGTGGGACGTAGCGGCATGCGCGTGGGCGATATACTCAAGCCCAATTTCGAGGATCTAATCCGCGAACACGTGGAAGAGGCCAACCGCAAGCTCAAGGCGCTCAACGCCCAGCCGCTCGATCCGGAAGAGATGGTCAGGCTCTATATGCCGGTCAAGCCCGCTTTGATGCCGTACGTGACCGACACCATCCAGTTCATCCACGAACAGTTGGAGTCGAAGAAGTCCGTTCTGTTCGAAGGCGCCCAGGCTACGATGCTCGACATCGACTTCGGCACCTATCCCTTCGTCACCAGCTCCAATCCCACGGCCGGCGGCGCCTGCACCGGTTCCGGCGTGAGTCCCCGGTGCATCGACCGGGTGATCGGCGTGCTGAAGCTTTACACCACTCGGGTGGGCGAGGGTCCGTTCCCCACCGAACTTTTCGACGAAGACGGCGAAACCTTGCGCCAGCGCGGAGGCGAATATGGCGCCACGACCGGCCGTCCCCGGAGATGCGGTTGGTTCGACGCGTGCGTGGCGCGTTTCGCGCGGCGTATCAACGGCATCGACTATTGGGCCATGACCAAGTTGGACGTGCTGGACACCTTCCCGGTCGTCAAGATCTGCACGGGCTATCGCCGTCCCGACGGATTCGTCTACCAGACGTTCCCGATGGACCTCGACGCGCTCGCCACCTGCGAACCCATCTACGAGGAGATGCCCGGCTGGCAGTGCGAAACGAGTCACATCACCGACTATTCCGAGCTCCCCGAAAACGCCAAGAAATATATCGACCGCATCCTCGAGATCTGTGGCGGCAAACTGGGCGTGCTGTCGGTAGGACCCGCCCGCGAGACCACGCTCCGGATCAACATCTGATGGAGCATCTGGCGGTAATCATGGACGGCAACGGCCGGTGGGCCGAAAAGCGCCATCTGCCGCGCCTCATGGGGCACCGGGCGGGGGCGGAGGCGCTCGACCGGTGCATGCATTACTGCAAGGACGCCGGGATCAAATACCTCACGGTTTACGCTTTCAGCACGGAGAACTGGAAGCGGTCGGAAGAGGAAGTCTCTGGGCTTATGAAGCTCTTGTCCGGCTTTATCCATTCCAAGGAAAAGACGCTCGTCAAAGAGCGGGTGCGCTTCCGGGTGATCGGCAGGCTCGGCGATTTGAGCGAGAAGCTTCAGGCGGAGATCGCGAACCTCGAAGCCAGGACGGCCGATGGCGATTTCACGCTGATAGTGGCGCTTTCGTATGGCGGCAGGGACGAGATCGTGCGCGCGGCCATGAAGTTCAAAGGCGGATCGGAGGAGGACTTCGCCAAGTGTCTCGACACGGCCGGACTGCCCGATCCCGACCTGATCATCCGCACGTCCGGCGAACAGCGCATCAGCAATTTCCTGCTGTGGCAGAGCGCCTACAGCGAGTATTATTTCACTGAAACCCTTTGGCCGGATTTTGATCGCGCGGAGTTCGACAAGGCTCTGGAATCCTACGCCAAACGGGAACGCAGAATGGGAGGAAGGTTGAAGAAATGAATCCGGTAGCCAAAAGAACTTTCACGGGACTTGCGGTTGGCGCGGCGGCCATTTGCGCCATCCTGTTCATTCCGCCCAAGGCGGCGGTGCCGGTCGTCGGCGCGCTCGTGGCCCTGGCGGTGGCGGAATACGCGCTGCTGTTGCGGAAAAAGTTTCCCCGGGTCACTCCGGTTTCGGTTTGCTGGCTGGTGGCGGGCGCGGCGTTCATCGCGGGTGGATTGTCCATGCTCGCGATGATCGTCAATACCTACAATAACGTGATGCTCCTTTACGTGATCGCCATCATCAAGTTTTCCGACGTGGGCGGATTCGCGTTCGGCCTCACGTCCGCCAAGTGCATGAAAGGCGGCAACCACAAGATGTGTCCCGGCATTTCGCCCAACAAGAGCTGGGAGGGCATGGCCGGATCGATCCTTCTCTCTTCGCTCGTTTCGTGTTGCTTCATTCCCGCAACCCATTTCCCGCTCGCCAAGGCGCTGGTGTTCGGCGTGGCGGCGGCGGTGCTCGGCACTTTGGGCGACCTGGTGGAATCCAAGTTCAAGCGTTGGATCGGCGTCAAAGACTCCTCCGCCATGAAGTTCACCAACGGCATGGGCGGGTTTCTGGATATGTTCGATTCGCTCCTCATCGCTCCGGCGATCCTCTATTTCTTCATCCGATGACAAGTCGCGGCAAAGCTTGGGCGGAAGTGGTCTTCCTGCGTGTTCTGGCGATGGTTGCCGATCTCGCCATCGTGGCGGCGGCGTATCTCACGGCGTTTCTTCTGCGCATGAACTTCCTGGCCCCCCAGTGGGGCTGGCGGGCGGTGGGGTGCAGTTTCGCGACGGTCGCAACCGTGCATCTGCTGATGCTGGCCGTGTGCGGCGTCTACCGCAGGTCGTGGCGCCAGATGCGCATGACGGAGGTTCCGCGCTATCTCGTGGCGGCCGGTTTGAGCGTGGTGGTGCTGGTGGCGATGCGTTTCGCGATGGAGAGCATGGCCTACGCCTATCTGCGTCCGCCCTACACGGTGGCGGCGATGACAGCGGTTTTCGCTTCGGTCGGAATGATCGCGGTGCGTTTCGCCTGGAAGCATTACTTGCTGGAGCGTCAGCGCGAGTCGGGTCTGCTGGAACGCACCGAACGCCGGTTCGACAACACGCTTGCCGCCCGGTTCCTGATGGGCAAATGCGTGATGGTGACCGGCGCGGGCGGCAGCATCGGCTCCGAAATCGTCCGCCAGGTGGCGTTTGCGGGCGCCTCCAAGATCCTGCTCGTGGAGCGCGGCGAGAACGCGCTTTACGAGATAGACCGGAAGATGACGGCCTTGTGTCCCAACGTGGCGTTCGTGCCGATTATGGCGGATTGCGGCGACGAAGAGAAGATGGATGCCGTTTTCGAGGAGCATGGCCCCAAGGTGGTGTTGCACGCGGCCGCCTACAAGCACGTGCCGATGGTGGAGAAGAATCCCGAAGCCGGCTATCTCAACAATACGCAGGCCACCATTACTTTGGCGGGACTGGCCGGACAGCACGGGGTGGAGCGCTTTGTCATGATCAGCACCGACAAGGCCGTCAATCCCGTGTCCGTCATGGGCAAGACCAAAGAGGCGGCCGAACGCGCGCTTATGAATTTCAACCGGGAATCGACCACTTCGTTCGCGGCGGTCCGGTTCGGCAACGTGCTGGGGTCTTCCGGTTCGGTGGTGCCGCTTTTCAAGGAGCAGATCGCGAAGGGCGGTCCGGTGACCGTGACCCATCCGGACATGAAACGCTATTTCATGACGGTCGATGAAGCCGTTTCGCTGGTGCTGCAGGCGGCGAGCCGTCCGGAGCGCGCCATCTACACGCTCGACATGGGCAAGCCCGTACGCATCGTGGAGCTGGCCGAGAGCATGATCCGCCAGGCGGGCTACCTGCCGTATGTGGATATCCCTATCGTCTTCACCGGGATAAGACCGGGCGAGAAACTCTTCGAGGAGCTCGACATCTCGGAAAAGTCCTGCTACAAGACCGACCTCGCCAAGATCTACATCACCAAGTGATCTTACGCGCGATGACCGACTTTTCCCAGCTCCTCAATCCCGAACAGTTCGCGGCGGCCACTGCGGGAGACGGTCCTTTGCTCGTGCTGGCGGCGGCCGGAACGGGCAAAACGCGCACTCTGGTGCATCGGGTGGCATACCTTATCGAACAGGGTGTGGATCCTTCGCGCATTCTGCTGCTCACCTTCACCAACCGCGCCGCCCGGGAAATGCAGGAGCGCGCCCAGAAGCTCTGCGGCGATGCCGTAAGTTCGATCTGGTCGGGTACGTTCCATTCCGTCTGCGCCCGGCTGTTGCGTCGTTATGGCGGCAAACTCGGTTTCCAGCCCGGATTCCAGATTCTGGACGAAGACGACCAGAAGAAGCTGATCGGCGAAATCATCAAGGCCGACATTCCCAACCCCAAGGATTTCCCCAAAAAGGAACTTATCGCCAAAATCATCAGCGAATCGGCCAACGAAGGCAAGAGCGTGGAGGCGATCGCGTCCAGATGGCAGACGAAGACGGCCGGCATCGACCCCGAGGCCATTGCCGCCATCGCCGGCAAGTATATGGCGCGCAAGCTCGAGTTGGGGGCGATGGACTTCGACGATCTGCTTGTTTACGGACTCAAACTCCTAAAGACCCAGCCTGGCGTGCGCGAACTCTTGCAGGAGCATTTCCAGCACGTATTGGTGGACGAATACCAGGATACGAACGGACTGCAGGCGGAATTCACCGATATCCTCGCGGAAAAGTGGCGCAATATCATGGCGGTGGGGGACGATTTCCAGTGTATCTACACCTGGCGCGGCGCGCAGATCGAGAATATCATGGATTTCCCCAAGCGTTGGGAGGGCTGCCGCATCGTCAAGCTCGAACGCAACTACCGGTCCGTACCCGGCATCCTGGACGTGGCGAACGTGGTGATGAAGGATGCTACCGGCCAGTTCGAGAAGCAGCTCCGCGCGTTCCGTTCCCCGTCCGGCGACAAGCCTTGGAAGTGCACTTGCTACGACGGCAAGGCGCAGGCGCAGGAGATTTTGCGGCTCGTGCGCGAGTACCGTGAAATGGGCTACCGCTACAGCGACATGGCGGTGCTCTACCGCAGCCATTTCCAGTCCATCGACGTGCAGATGGCGTTTGCGCGCATGCATGTGCCGCATCGCATCACCAGCGGAATCGGCGTATTCGAACAGCTCCACACCAAGGACGTGCTCGCCTATCTGCGGCTCCTCGTCAATCCGCGCGACGAATTGAGTTTCATGCGGTTGATGGGGCTTCTGCCTGGAGTGGGCGAAAAGTCCGCCAAGAAGTTCTGGGATAAATTGGGCGGCATTTTCGATGGACGCTTGCAGTCCGACCGCGAGGCGCTTGAAGGGCTTTTGGGCGCCAAGGCCAAACCGTCCTGGCAGCAGATTTCGAGCGCTTTTTCCCGCGCCGGCGACCATCTGGAGCGGGAGGAAACGGGCAAGGTGGTGGAGGATTTCTGCGAATATTTCTATTCCGGCCATCTGCACCGCGAGTTCGAGGGCGAGGAGGCCGACGACCGGCTGGACGACATCAAGGAACTTGCCGCCCAGATCGCCGCTTCCGAAAGCGGACTCGAAGGATTTCTGGCGGACGTGGCGCTCCTGACCAATCTGGACGTTCGCCGCAACGACCCGGATACAGATCGCGTCACGCTATCGACCGTCCATCAGGCCAAAGGAATGGAATGGCCGGTCGTATTCGTTCCCTGGCTTTCGGAAGGCATGTTCCCCAGCCAGAAAGCCGCCGAAGAAGGCCGCATGGACGAAGAACGCCGTCTCTTCTACGTGGCGGTGACGCGCGCCAAAGACCAGCTTCATCTCTTTTCCCCCACCATCCGCAAGACGCCCGATGGCGGCATGTTCCCCGTGAACCAGAGCATATTCGTGACCGAAATCCCCGATTCGCTCGTCAACCGCAGGCGGCTGTCGCTGTCGTCGATGGAATATGCGGGCGGCTCGGGCTATCGCGGCTATTCGCGTCCATCCCGTCCTCCCGCCCAACCTCAATGGAAAACGACATGGCGACGTTGATAAGACCGGCCCGGCTCAAGGATGCGGAAAAGATTTTCGCCCTCATCCACCTCAATCGCGACCAGCTCGTGCCGCGTTCCATCGGCAATATCGTGGAGAACATCGACCGCTTTTTCGTGGCCGAGGCCGAAGGGGAAATGATCGGCTGCGCGGCCTACACCGTACATCCGGAATTGGGCGACTGGTCGAAGGCGATGGTGGAGATACAGTCGCTTGCGGTCAAGACGGCGTTTCGCCGCCAAGGGGCGGGCGGGATGCTGGTGGAGTCGATCGCCCGAAAAGTGTCCGTCTTCGAGCCGGTGGAACTCGTGGTGCTCACTTTCGCGCCCGACTTCTTCCGTTCGCTCGGCTTCCGCGAAATCCCCAAGACGGAAGTCATGCACAAGCTTTATACCGGCTGCATCAACTGCACCAAGCATACCGATCCTTTCACCTGTCCCGAAATTGCGATGAAGCGATGAAAATAGGCAAAATCCATTTTAGCGTCAACCTGAAGAAGGCTGACGCCCTCGCCAAGAAGGAACTCCTGGCCGCCAAAGCCGCGCAGTACGGCATCAAGGAATGCATGGGCTACGACGCCGACGTCATCGTGGCCTTGGGGGGCGACGGCACCATCTTGCGCGCCATCCACGAGTATCCCGGCGTGCCGGTCCTTGGACTCAACATGGGTACTTTGGGCTATCTTTCGAGCGTGGAGGAGAAGGATTTCGACTTTGCCATCGAGGAACTGGCGGCAGGGCGCTTCCGCGTGTCCCAACGCGCCGTCCTTTCGATCGGCAAGGTAGGCGTGGTGGGGCCCATGATCACCGCTTTGAACGATGTGGTGATCGCGCGCGAAATAAGCGGTCACGCCGCAGTGCTCGATCTGCAGGTGAACGGCAAACTGTTCACCCGCTACATGTGCGACGGGCTCATCGTGGCCACCCCCACCGGCTCTACCGCCTATTCGCTTTCCGCCGGAGGCCCGGTGGTGATGCCGGAATCCGGAGTGATGGTGGTGACCCCCATGAATCCGCACACTTTGGGCGTAAGGCCCGTCGTCTTCGGCGACAAGTACAAATTCGCCATCACCAGCTGCCAACGTTCGAACGGTCGCGCCGAGAAGATCAACGTCTATGCCGACGGCGAACCGGTGTTTACGCTCGACGGCAACGAAACGGTTGAAGTAGTGCGTTCGGGGCAGAACGCGCTCATCATCGAGCTCGAAGGTTACGATCCCTGCGACGTGATGCGCCGCAAGATCGGATGGAGAGGCACCAACTCCCTATGACCATCGACGAGCTCAACGAACAGGTGCTGGGCGGCGAATTCGACGAATTTGTCCGCGTCTGCGAAGCCCGTCAGCACAAGACGCTCTCCGCCATCGCCGACTCGATCGTGTCCAAATCCGGCGTCCGGCTGGTGTTGGTGTCGGGGGGGTCTTCGGCCGGCAAGACCACTACCGCCAAGCGGCTCTGTACGCAACTTAGGGTGGACGGCATCTACGCGCTCCACCTTTCCACCGACGACTATTTCAAGGGCGACCCCTACTATCCCAAGAACCCCGACGGCTCGCTCGACTACGAGCATGTGGACTGCGTGGACCGCGTGCGTCTGGCGGCCGACCTCAACGCGCTGCTCGCAGGCCGGACGATCGTGGCGCACCGCTTCGATTTCGTCAAGAAGGCCCCGTTCGACGATATTTCGGCTTCGCGCCACCTGCCCCCGAACGGCATCATCGTGCTCGAAGGCATCCATTCGCTCAATCCGATCCTCACCGAGTACGTGCCGGACGAAGTGAAGTACCGCATTTTCGTGGAGCCCCGGAGCAATCTGGAGGTGTTCGCCTTCACCAAACTCCGGCCTTCCGAGAACCGTCTCTACCGGCGAATGGTGCGCGACAACCAGTTCCGCAAGACCCACCCGGCGGAAACGCTCCGCATGTGGCCGCTCGTGCGGGAGGGCGAAAAGAAGTGGATCGACCCGTTCCGCCCCAACGCCGACGTGGAGTTCGACTCCTCGCTCGACTACGAAATGGCGGTCCTTAAACCCTATATTCTCGGCCTCCTGGAAATGGTGCGCATACGTCAGCCCGACAACTTCCCGGTCATCAATTCCTGCGAGTTCTTCCGGCTGATCGAAACCGCCTCCCCCAACGCCGTCCCGGGCGACAGCATCCTGCGCGAGACCATCGGTGGCAGCCAGCTCGTCTATTAAACTGCTGGCGCCCCTGCGTGGCGTAACCATCCGCACCTTCCGACGGGTGTTCAAGTCCGCCATCGAAGAGGCCGGCTTCACCGGAGCCATCACGCCGTTCGTTTCCGCCATGCCGGGCGTGGATCCGCTCAAAGATCGCGAAGTATCACCGGTCGAACCTAACGTAACCGTCCAGTTCATCGGCAAAGACCCGGTCGCGCTCCGGTATTGTCTCGAACGCATCCGCGAAATCGGCCATATTACTGCCGACCTCAATTGCGGCTGTCCGTTCCCGATGGTGCGCAACAAGGGACGCGGGAGCGGACTTTTGCGCACTCCGGACGTCCTGGAACGCATGGTTGAGACCGGTTGCGAAGTGATGGGTCCCGGCAATTTCTCCGTCAAGGCGCGCCTGGGCGTGGAGCGGAACGACGAACTCCTTTCGCTCATGCCGATGTTGAACCGGTATCCCTTGCGTTTCCTGACCGTCCACCCCCGGACCGCCAAGGCGATGTACGAAGGTCCGTGCGACGAAGCCGCCTTCGCGCGCATCCGCGAAGTGGCCGGAATGCCGCTCATATATAACGGTCCGGGCGGCAATATGGTCGGACGTCCGTTCATCCGGTCCTTGGGCGAAAGGGCGGACATAATGGAACTGCTCTCCCGCTATATCGACGCAAGCCGGGCCGAACTCTACGGCGAAAGGCCGGTTTTGGGCCGGATCAAGGAGCTTTTGGCCTACTGGCGCGACCTGCCCCGGTGGTCGCAACGTTGGAATCTGGTCAAAATTTCCCGGTCTCTCGCCGAACTTAAATTGGCGCTAACCTGACGGCAAACGTAAATTAGCGCTTGATTTTTGGCCGGGAATATGATATAATATTATACAATGATAGAAAAGTTGGCGATAATCGCGGGTAGCGGGGATTATCCCCGGTTGCTCGTGGAGGGTGCGCACAAGGCGGGCGTGCCGCAAGTGGATGTGGTGGCGATCAAAGGTTCGACCTCTCGCAGGACGGCTTTGGCGGCCGATCACGTAAGGTGGTTCACCTTGCGCGAGTCGACCGCATCGTTGCGCAAACTGGCTTCGGAAAGTTATGACGGCGTGATCATGGCGGGGCAGATCAGCCCCATGTCGATCTTCCGGGGCGGGTTCGACCGCGAAATCCAGAAGTGGCTCGACGAGCTCAAGGTCAAGAACGCGCACACCATTTTCGGCAAACTCATCGAAAAGCTCGGCCAGATGGGCCTCAAGGTGCTGCCGGCTTCGCTCTTCATGGACGATTCCATGCCGGGCGTGGGGCGGCTCACGGCGCGCGATCTCACCGCCCAGGAGGCGAGCGACATCGAACACGCCAAGAAAGTGGCGCACGACATGGGCCTCCACGACGTGGGGCAGACGGTGATGGTGCGCGACGGCATGGTGCTTGCGGTAGAGGCTTTCGAGGGTACGAATGCGGCCATCAAGCGCGGAGGCAAGCTTTCGCGCGGGGGCGGGTCGATCGTCTACAAGGCGGCGCGGGACGGACACGATTTCCGCTTCGATATACCTGTCATCGGGCTCAAAACTTTGAAAACCATGCGCAAGGCGGGAGCTACCGCGATTGCGTTCCAGGCGGGTCGGCAGATCGTGCTGCAGAAGGACAAGGTGCTCGCCTACGCCAACAAACATTCGATCGCCATCGTGGGGGTTGAGAGCGGGCTTCCGCCCGCGCCGTTGAGACCATGACTAAGAAAAAGATCCTGCTGTTGGCCGGCGAGGAGTCCGGCATGATCTACGCGCGCGAGCTCGCGGCGCGGCTCCCCGAGTGCGAAATCCGCACCTACCAGGACTACGGCTTCGAGATCGCTGACTTGGCGGTGTTCGGGTTCGCTGCGGTGCTGAGGCGGATTTTCTTCTTCCTGCGCGTCAAACGCACGATGGAGCGCGCCATCGACGAATGGAAGCCCGACGCGATCGTGACGATCGATTATCCCGGCATGAACCTCAAGCTCGCCGCCTATGCCAAAAGTCGCGGTGTCAAGGCGGTGCATATCGTCTGTCCCCAAGTGTGGGCGTGGCATCAGGGCCGCATCCCCAAAATCGAAGCGTCGCTCGACCGGCTCTGCTGCTTCTTCCCGTTCGAACCGTCTCTTTTCCGTCCCGGTCTCGCCGTATTCACGGGCCATCCGCTTGCGCGGCAGTTCGAGGGTCTCGTGCGCGATCCGCAGCCGAAGCGGGTGGCGCTCCTCCCTGGTTCGCGCAAGGGCGAAGTGATGCGCATTCTCCCCACACTCCTCGAAGTGGCGAAGCTCCATCCCGGCATCGCTTTCGCCATTCCGGCCGCCCACGATCGCGCATTGGGGTGGATCCGGAGCTTCGAGCTGCCTCCCAACGTCGAAGTGCAATTGGGCGGCGCGAGGGAGGTACTCCTCAAGTCGGAATGCGCCGTAGTCGCGAGCGGCACGGCCACCTTGGAAGCGGCTTTCTGCGGTTGTCCCACCATCCTCGTCTACCGGGTGAGCGCGCTGCTGGCGGCGTTTCTCCGGCGCGCCTTGACGGGCACGAAGTACGTGGGGCTCGCGAACATCATCTGGGACCGTTGCGGAGGCAAGGGCGATCAGCCCATGCCCGAGCTCCTCCAGGAGAATTTCACGGTAGAGGCGGTATGCAGGCAGCTGGACCGATGGCTGGATAATGCCGACGCACGGAAGCAACAGTCGGCAAGGCTGGAACAAACGGTGTCGCTCCTGAAAAGCAAGGGCGACCCCATCGAAAACATAGTGGAACAAATAGCATGAACATTCTGAAGCTGATTTTCGGCACCAAGAACGAACGGGAACTCAAGAAGCTCTGGCCGGTCGTCGCACGCATCAACGCCAAGGAAGCGGCGCTCGAGGCGCAGCATCTCGCGGACGAAGATTTCCCCAAAAAGACGGCCGAACTGCGCGAGCGCGTCAAGAACGGCGAAACCTTGGACGACATCCTGGAGGACGCGTTCGCCCTCGTCAAAAACGCCTGTCGCCATTTAGTTGGCACCACTGAAGAAGTCTGCGGCCATACGCTCGTCTGGAACATGATTCCCTTCGACGTGCAGCTCATCGGCGGCATCGTGCTCCATCAGGGCAAGATCGCGGAAATGCAGACGGGCGAAGGCAAGACGCTCGTGGCCACGCTCCCCCTCTACCTCAACGCGCTCGCCGGCAAGAACGTGCAGCTCGTGACGGTTAACGACTACCTCGCCCGGCGCGACGCCAGCTGGATGGGCCACCTCTACCGCTATCTCGGACTCACGGTCGGCTGCATCCAGAATTCGATGGACTCCGACGAGCGCCGCGCCCAGTACGCCTGCGACATCACCTACGGCACCAACAGCGAATTCGGTTTCGACTACCTCCGCGACAACGGCATGGCCATCCGTCCCGAGCAGGTGGTGCAGAGCGGCCACAATTTCGCGATCGTGGACGAGGTAGACTCCATTTTGATCGACGAAGCCCGCACCCCGCTCATCATTTCGGGCCCGGCCACCGTCTCCACCTCGCACATCTACAACGAGATCAACCCGCTCGTCTCCTCCATCGTGCGTGTGCAGACGGCGCAGTGCAACGACTTCGTGCAGACGGCCAAGAAGGCCTGGGAGGCGGGCGACGTGCAGACCGTGAAGGACAAGTTCTACCAGGTCTACCACTCCATGCCCAAGCACAAGCAGTTCCTGCACCTGCTGGAAGACGCCGAGCTCCGGAAACTGCACGAGGACGTGGAGATGCAGATGCTCTCCGAAATGTGGAAGGAGCGCGCGCTCAAGCTCAAGGACGAGCTCTATTTCACGATCGACGAGCGCACCCGCGAGGTGTCCCTCACCGACAAGGGCTGCGAGAAGATATGCCCCGAAGACCCCAAGCTTTTCGTCCTCCCCGATCTCGCGGCCGAGCTCAGCGCCATCGACGGCGACAAGGCCCT
>Ga0265298_10001653_pt1 | contig 32783 bp, 34 predicted proteins | sample AusTroGonzalo_MG_3_FD_193486 | JGI IMG/M metagenome (GOLD analysis project Ga0265298, IMG submission 193486) | Bovine rumen microbial communities from tropical cattle in Woodstock, Queensland, Australia - Gonzalo_01 | ecosystem: Host-associated > Mammals > Digestive system > Stomach > Rumen ... | reverse complement strand
CCCCACAAGCTGGCGAAATTACTCGCTACGAACTCGCTGGCCGCAAACCAGAAGTCCGCGACGGTCAAAGCGTCAAAGCTGGTACTGTCTTGGCTAAGAAAGATGCTAAGAATGCTGCTGTTAAGGCTAAATTCGACGGTATCGTTGAACTCGTTAAGGACGCTATCGTGCTTGTCGCTGCCGCTACGGCTCCAGCTCGCATCGAAATCCCTGGCGACGCCGAACTTCTCGTTAAATCTGGTGATGTCGTCACCGCTGGTGATCGTCTTACCTCTGGTTCTTTGAACCTCCAAGACCTCATGAAGTACAAGGGAATTGAAGCTACTGAACGCTACATCATGAACGATGTTCTTAACGTTTACGCCGCTCAGGGCCACGAAATCTCTCCAAAACACCTTGAGATTCTCGTTCGCCAAATGTTCTCTCGTGTTCAAATTAACGAGCCAGGCGACTCCAGCTTCGTATCTGGTGATGTCGTATCTAAGGCTGCCGCAATTACCGAAAACCAAGCCCTCGAAGCTGCTGGCAAAACCCCAGCTACCTGGACCAACTTGCTTCTCGGTATCACGAAGGTCTCCATCTTCTCGGATTCCTTCCTCTCCGCTGCATCCTTCCAGGATACTACTCGCGTTCTTATCAACGCCGCCATCAATGGTCGTGTCGACCACTTGAACGGCCTCAAAGAGAACGTCATCATCGGCCGCAAGATTCCTGTAGGTACTGGTGTTACCCCAATCGAGACCGAACCAGAAACCGTCTCTGAAGGTGAACCAACCGCCGACGAAATCGCTGAACTCTAATTAACGATTCGGAATTTGGCCACAAAAATCCACCCCTTTACGGGGTGGTTTTTGTTAAGGTACTGAGGGTTGTTAGCTGCGCCAATTCTCGTAATAAATTTTGGCGCGATCTCTTTTTTTCTTGGCTTCAGCTCTACGCTGATGCCAGTTTCTTTTGAGCCAACCAAATGCGCAAGTCAGGATATACTTGAATTGCGCCTTGCGGTATTCGCGCTCGGCCTTCTTAATGGCGAGCGATACTAAATACTCCGTTTTTCTGTCCATTTATCTGCCTCCAAAAGATAAAGTAAAAGGCCCGGAATGATCCGGGCCTTTCCAAGAAGGATGAAACGTTATTCGGAACAACGTCCGTATGAATCGAATTGATACAGAACGCCGTTCTTTCTGAAAGTGCCGTTTTTATAAGCCTTCCCGTTATCGCCGAAGTAATAATAATACCCTCCGACTTTGACCCACGCATTTTTCAGCATGGCTCCGGTTCGGCTCTGTGGACTATCGGGCTGGAAATAATAGGTATCAGACCCGATATTTGTAAGCCCGGTTGCAAGCATACCGCTACTATCGACATAATACGTGTTGCCAGCGGAATCACTTACGAATCCTGATTTCATTTGGACACCGTTAGGCCCAAAGTAAAACCAGGTCCCGGATCCGATGTCGGCCCAGCCATTTTTTATCATGGCTCCCTCGGGCCTGCCATCAGTACCGTCGCTGAAGAAGTATAAATTATTCAGCAGGTACTGAAGCCCAGTCTGCATATTGCCGGATGCATCGAAATAGAATGTGTATCCGCCGTATTCGATCAAGCCTGTAACGGCTGTGGAACTATTATTGGGATAGTACTTCCAATAATTTCCACTTTTGCTCCAACCAGCGCCGCGTTTAGGGCCGTCAACGAATTCCCCATTAACTGGGGTAGGCGTAGGGCTCGGTGTAGGTGTCGGGCTCGGTGTAGGTGTCGGGCTCGGTGTAGGTGTAGGCGTAGGGCTCGGTGTAGTCACCGGCTCCACGTCGTCTTCAGGGCCGTACGTAAGGCCTCTGTCGTCGAATTCGTAGAACGATCCGTCGATTTTGGCCGTTACGCCCTTCAACCAGATGTTTACAACCTCGTCGTCAACATCCACGGCGATTTTGAATAACCAAGCATCGCCGCTTTTGGCCTGATACCAGCGGCCTTTGCCCGTTGCGACGTATTTCTTTCCATTGTAGGTGAAGGCATGCTTGGTACTGCATGTTGCCTTCTTACCTTTCTTGGCGCCTTCCTTCGCCACGGTTGTGCCTGCGGCAGCTTTTACCGAATTAATAGGTAACATAACTGCTGCGCCAACGAGTAACATAAATACGAAAAGAGTTGCTAAACTCTTCTTCATACACATCCCTCCTTTTAAGGTGCTAACAAAACTACAGGTTTCATCCTTAATATAATTATATCATACTTTGCCAAAAAAATCAATACCAAAGCTTATGCTATACCAGAAGGATAGGCAAAACATTGCTGGTCAAACCTGATAACTACACTGTAAAAACACCCGTCGTATTGACAAAAATAAGCAGAAGTGGTATAATATAAGTATAAGCTTAAAGACTAACCTCTCAAAAGCTTATAGTAAATGAAGAATCTGAAGTAAACACCGAAAGGTAAAGCTGAAGATCCGCCATTAACAATTCGAGTTGATTGAAGCCTTATGCGTTATTATCCAAACGGTATAAGGTGGCAGGAAAAAGATTTCGTGTCACGCTATACCGTTTGGAGAGCTAAGTCCGAACGGGATACTTATTGTAGTAAACCATCGGGCATAGGGTCCGTTGGAAAATTAAGCCGGCGGGCAACAAACGCAGAAAGGACTAATTATGGCAACAGCTACACTTACTATCAAAAATGGACAGATCGTTTCTTGTTGTGACCGTTACTTTGTGTCTCTCTCCGAGAATGGAAAAGAGTACTGTGGTAATGGTTGGATAGTCAAGATCAAGGACGGCCGCAAGGATTGTCCTGGCAGGATCATCTGCCACGCAGAGCGTGAGTATTCCGACGGTCCGGCAGTTTGTCATCGTGAGTTTAGGCTCGCCGATGGCACCCTTGGACTTGCGGGTGGAAACATTTACTCGCGTTATGCCTACTTCCGTTCTGAGGACTTCCAGAAGTTCCTCAACAAGTTCGGAATCACGGCAGTCAAGAAAGAGGATCCTAATCAGAAGTTTAGTGGATTCTCTAACCGCTCTGGATGGGGTACGGCCTCTCAGGACGTGTGGAGCGATGGGGACATCGAATGGGATTATGAGGACGATCCTGGATCTCGTGAGATTTTCGAGGCGCCCGGAGCAAACCCGAATCTCTATTCTGGTACAACCTACCACACCGTGAGTGGTGCCACCTGGGCCATCGTTGAGACCAAAGAGGATTATAGAGACAATCACAATCACGCCGTTATCCTGTATACGACGGTCAAGAACGTGATGAGCCTCGAAGAATCTCTTATGAGCCACCCGGAGATTGCAAAGAGGGTCGCTACCGGTCTTCCCGGTTAAATCAACTCGGAAAAGTGCACCATCACTCTAAACTGGTTAGCATATTGCAACTATCACTACCCTCGGGCTTCGGTCCGGGGGTAATTTTTTTAAGAAAGCTGCGAAAGCGGCGTTTTTTTTGAACACAAAAAAATGGTGGGGATATGTGGACTTGAACCACAGACCTCGTCATTATCAGTGACGCGCTCTAACCAGCTGAGCTATATCCCCATCAGCATCTGCACACCATTATATCACAGAAAAACGGTATGGTAAACATTTTTTTAAGCTAAAAAAATGGTGGAGTAACAGGGATTCAAACCCTGGACCTCTGCCTTGCAAAGGCAGCGCTCTAATCAGCTGAGCTATTACCCCAGTGCCATCTATTATACGTCAAAACTGCCAAAAGTCAAATGATTTTCTGCTACATTTTTAGATAATCTATGATATGATAGATACAGTTAATCTGTAGAGGTATCCATGCATTTCAAGACCATTTTCAAATCTCTAAAAAATAAGGATATGCTTAAGCGTGTCTTTATTATCCTCGGTATTCTTGTGGCTTATCGCTTACTTGCTCACATTCCAGTTCCAATGGGTGATGCATCTACTTTCAAAGAGGCCGTTTCTAATCTTCTCGAGAAATCTGACTTTTCTAGCTTTCTAAACCTCATCTCTGGTGGTGGTCTAGCCTCATTCAGTATTATTTTGGTAGGTCTCTCACCATATATCACCGGCTCAATTATTATCCAGTTGCTCTCTAAAGCTATTCCGTCGCTTGAGGAAATCTCTCAAGATGGTGAGACTGGCCGCCGTAAGCTCAACCAATGGACCCGCATGCTCACTATTCCTCTAGCTATCATTCAATCTATTGCCTACATCTTTATTTTGTATCAATCCACCGTCTCAGCCAACGTTGCTACTGCCTTTGAGCCAACCATTCGTGACTGGATTCTCTCTATCACCGCCATGACGGCCGGCTCAGTTATCTTGATGTGGCTCGGCGAGCTCATTACTGAGCAGGGAATCGGCAACGGTACTTCTATGATTATCTTTGCTTCTATTATTTCTCAGTTACCTACCACTTTGGCTTCGCTCGGCGCATCCTTGCTTGACACTTCTACTAGTGGCCCACTCAATTTGTTTGGCTGGCTCGAGCTTCCAGTTAACCCTACCATCTTCTGGATCCTCTTTGGGTTCATTATCGCGATGCTGGTCGTAATTTACTTCTTGGTCAAGATTAACGAAGCTCAACGCATTATCACGATTAACTACGCTAAGCGTGTGCATGGTAATACTAGCTACGGTGGCATCAAATCTATCCTTCCAATCAAACTTATCGCTGCCGGCGTGATTCCAGTCATTTTCGCTACGGCCTTCCTTTCACTTCCAGCTCTCGTTGGTCAAGTTATTACTTCGGTTAATCCAGAGAATACTTTCGGCTCCACTCTTACTTCACTCTTTACTGCTCCATCAGCCAATAACTTCAGCACACTCTATCCAGACGGCATTAACTGGCAATGGTTTATTTACCCAACAGTTTACTTCCTACTTGTAATCACCTTTACCTACTTCTATACGTCAATTATCTTCAATACCAACGAGATTGCCGACAACCTTCAGAAACAAGGCGGCTTTATCGAAGGTGTTCGCCCAGGTGTTACTACCGCCAAATATCTTGGCAAGGTCGTCAATCGTCTTAATTTCTTCGGCGCTTTTGCTCTTGGTCTAATCGCGATGCTCCCGTTCATCACGGATTACATCTTTATTGTTCTTACGGGATATCCAATTGGTCTTTCTATTTCTGGTACGGGGCTCCTCATCGTGGTCACGGTTGCTCTGGAGAACCTCCGCTCGCTCGATTCGCGCGCATTAATGGTCACCTACGACGATTTCAAAAATGAGTCTTAAGATTACGGGTTGGAAAAAGATTCTCTCACGCGTTAGCTGGGTGCTAGTTATCGGTGTTATGGCCGGTTTTATCGGTCGTGTCGCCATCTGGGAACACTTCTATTACGAAAGCAAGGAAGGTTCCGAACGCGTCAAAGCTATGACCATTGCCGACCAAACCCAGCCGATCGAAGTCCTCGAAGAAGAAAAACCTACCGAGACCGAAGTCTACGAATATATCGTCAAAGACGGTTATCCGCGCTATATTTCGGTGCCAGATCTTGGCGTATTTAACACTCGTATTATCGAAGTTGGTCTAAAACCAGGTACTCGCGAAGTTGGTGTGCCTAGCAACATTTACGATGTGGGTTGGTTTAACGGTTCCAACCGTCCAGGCGAAGGCGGAGCTATTCTGCTAGACGGTCACAGTGGCGGTCCTAATCAGCTGGGCATCTTCAGGAATCTCCCAAGTTTGTCGATTGGCGGTCTCATCCAGATCGAAGTTGGTGGTGGCAAAATTTACACCTACAAAGTTGTCGAAAACGTCACCAAGAGTATTGTTGAGTCCAATAAATACATGTCTACCGTCATGCGCAATACTATAGACGGCAAAGAGACCATCACAATCATCAGCTGTACTGGCGAATGGAGTCAGTCGCAGTACACTTATCTCTCGCGCCAATTCGTGCGTGCCGTTTTGGTAAAATAGCCTGCCTTCCATTCAGCTTGTGCTATAATTATAAGCATGTGGAGGAGGTGTGTGAAGTTATTTCTCATACTGATATGCTGCAGTTTTTGTGCGGCCGCATTTTTGAACCCAGCCACCTCTGCGTACAATTCTGATCTTCAAGTCGAAATTCTCCCATCAATTACCGTATCTCTAACCGACGTCACCCTTGAAGGCGCAATTGATGCGCTATCTGTCAATAACACTAATCTTTCCGTATCATCTAACAATACCACTGGTTACATTACGACTTTTTCTACCAATACCAACTATAGCAGTCTCAATAATACCAATTCGTCTGCCACTATCCCGACGCTCTCTAATACCGTAGCTAAGAATTCTTTCCCAGCCAACTACTGGGGATATTCACTAGATGATGCCACCTACAAAGGTATTCCCGCCAAAAACGCTACTGCCGACACTCTTACGGAGCTCTCCTCATCTACGCCTGGTGCGTTATCTTCGAATCTATATTTTGCCGCCAAAATTAACGGCGCTACCGAATCCGGCATTTATAAAAACACTGTTCTTGTTACGGTCACTCCAAACTACACTCCAATCAGTATTGCCCAATCATATGTTTTGTCCGGAAAAACTCGCATTGCGGCAAACGATGGTCACTCATATTTTTCTATACAGGATATGTCTCCAGAAATTTGCAACCGCATCGATAAGATAGATGACCAAATGCAGGTAGTAGACGAACGTGACGGTAAAGTATACTGGATAGCCAAGCTTCGCGATGGTAACTGCTGGATGACGCAGAATCTGGATTTCGACATTACAACTAATAACGTGGTGCCGGAGACTTCTAATGTGGACGTGGCTTGGAATAGTAGTTCAGAGTACCCTCCACAAACTACGAGCACGACAATATTTGATAATGATGATGAAACGGGTACGTACTCCTACGATAATGGGGACTATTACACACCTAATGGCTTAGAACAAGGTGAAAAAATTAACTGTTCTACGGTTAATGGTGGTGAAAATTGTCATTATCATTCCGGCAATAGCTATCAATATAATGCCGCTACGGCCGGCGAAGGGGCCAGCGATGATGGCTGGTACTATAATGAGGATCACTATATCGAAATGAAAGAAGTTGAGCATTCTATTTGTCCAAAAGGTTGGATTTTGCCATCGGCTAGTGATGGAAACTACGACTATAGTTTTAACAAACTATTATCTGCATATAATCTCAATAGCCAGTCCGATTCCAGAGAACTCGCCCAATCACCACTCTACTTCAATACCAGAGACATAATAGGTGGCTATCAAGGTGAGGGTGCGTACTGGACATCTGTTGTTAGAATGGATGATGGTGAAAAAGAAGTCTTCAATCTATACATTGAGGATGATTATACGATTGAGCTTGGTTACCAGGTAGGGGCCAACCACATGCGCTATGGCGCTTCGGTTCGTTGCGTAGCTCGCCTTGAAGAAATGCATACGGTCACATTCTCTATCTATAGCGGGCAAGAAAATCGTGGTACGCTTTCGGATATGCAAATTAAAGTGCCACACGGCTCGACGGTAACAAGTGGGTATAATAGTGACGGAAGTGAATATAAGACGATCAGCAACAAGACTGTTACCGCCACGCCTAAAGTTGATTTCAAAAACACTTACGGAGTCGACGTATTTATGAATAATACTTGCGGAGATACTATTGTAGCCGACTGTAATATGTTCGTTGTATTCGATGAACGAGGCAGTAGTCGCACTTACATGCAAGATATCACGCCGGCCATTTGTGAGGCCGTACCAATAGGCGTAGAGAACCAGCTCATTGATAGTCGCGACAACAAACTTTATTGGGTAACTAAGCTTGCTGATAATAATTGTTGGATGACGCAAAACCTAGATTATGACATTAAGAGTACTGGCAATGTTATAGCTAAAACTACTGGCGGGACTAGTACGTGGTCGCCTAACACGCCAACCAATGTGGGCGCCTATTATAGCGATACTACATCCAATAGTACGCATTCTTATGACCCAGGTAACATGTACGATACTGGTAGCGCGAGCGGAAATATCACCTGTACCAGCTCGTCAAACGGTGGTCAGAACTGTCATTATCATATGGGCAATTATTATAAATGGAACGCAGCAGTGGCTGGCAGTGGTACGAATATTACGGACGGGCAAGACGCCGAATATTCAATTTGTCCTAAAGGCTGGCGCCTCCCGTCTCCTGAAGCCTTCCGTATGGACTATCAGGTGTTGTTTGGTGCGTATAGTATTACCAGTAGTAACGCTTCGACTCTCAAGGCTGCCCCATTCTACTTTACGCGGCTAGGGTTCGTTTGGGATAGCCAATCATATAATTTTGGTGTCAGCGGGGGCTACTGGACGTCATTAAGTATTGATGGAGATTATGCTATTATGCTTCTACTTTCCGACAATCAACTCAACGCTAATAATCAAATTGGTCGCCGCTACGGCTATAACGTCCGCTGCGTCCTCATCGACCACATTGAATCACTAGACACAATCACAAATATGCAACAAATGACGCCAGAAATCGTCGAAAATACCGCAGAAGGCAAGTCTAAACAGCTAATTGATACTCGCGACAATAAACTGTACTGGGTAACTAAACTTAAGGATGGCAAGATTTGGATGACACAAAACCTCGACTACGACATTAAGACCACTAATAATATTGTCTCCAAAAATGATGGCACCACCACCACCTGGTCTCCAAACCGCGCCACTAGTACGAGTGTGTTCAGCAATACGAGTAGCACTGGCACATATTCCTATGATCCAGGTAGTTATTATTCTGCCAGTGGTACCAGCTCCACGAATACAGCCATTACCTGTACTACTACCACCAACGGTGGGAATGACTGTCATTATCATATCGGTAACTACTACCAGTTCAACGCCGCTACGGCTGGTTCAGCCACCACCAACCAAGACGCTACGCAGTCGATTTGTCCTCAAGGCTGGAGGCTCCCTACCAGCAATAGCTATACTACCGAGTATAGCTTCGGTAAGATGACTAATGCCCAGGGAATTACGAACAGTGCTAGCGGTTCTTCAGACAGTTCGCTTAGGTCGTCACCACTATATTATGTTCGTACCGGATATGTGTACTACGGATCAGTTAGAAGCCGTGGTTCCAATGGCACATACTGGTCATCTCGTGCAACATCTAGCTCCAGCAATGCCTACTATCTAAACTTCACCAGCACTAGCGTTGCTCCGTCCACGTCTGGCTCCCGTTCATACGGTCGCTCGGTCCGCTGCGTTTCGATATAAAATTGGACCAAAAATCATGCAAAATCCTCTTGATTTTTTGCCGCGTCTGTGCTACACTTAGCAAGTAATTTATGGCTAGTCAAAAGGAAGTGATTAAACTCACGGGTAAAGTCGTTGAGGCGTTACCTAATACTCAATTCCGAGTTGAACTCGAGAATGGTCATATTATTGTTGCCCACATGAGCGGACGTATGCGTAAAAACTACATTCGTCTTGTGCCAGGCGACAGAGTCGAGGTTGAGTTAACCCCTTACGATCTTACAAAGGGCAGAATCAGCTTTCGTCTCAAAGATTAATATTAACCGTTACAGTTTTCATAACACATTTTCGCGAAGTGTTACGAGAATTTTAGCGTTTAAAGTCTAAAAGCGCATCTGCGCTAGGCTTATTAGAGCGCTAAAACTGTGACATAAAGAAAGGAATCTTTTAACACAATGAAAGTACGTGCAAGTGTTAAAAAAATCTCCCCTGATGACATCTACGTCCGCCGCAAAGGTGTACTTCGTGTTATCAACAAGAAAAAACCTAAGAACAAGCAAAGGCAGGGTTAAAATATATGGCTAGAATTGCTAGCGTAGTTATTCCGTCCGAAAAAGAGGTCTGGATTGCATTGACCTACGTTTACGGAATTGGACGTACTACCTCTAAAGCCATCCTTGCGGAGGCTAAAATCGAGCCTACCACTCGGGTGAAAGATCTCACCGAGGCTGAAGAACAGAAAATCAACGACATTATTTCCGCGAAATATCATGTTGAAGGTGATCTACGACGCCTCGTGAGCAACAATATTAAACGTTTAAAGGATATCAATTCTTACAAGGGTATCCGCCACAAGGCTAAATTACCAGTCAACGGCCAACGTACTCGTACGAACGCACGTACACGTAAGGGTAAGGCGATCGCGGTCGGTGGTGCACAACCAAAAGCAGCAAGTAAGACTTAGAAAGGAGTTATAAAATGGCAGAAGAAGAAATTAAAACTACTACTGTTGCAGCCGAAGAACAGGCTCAAGCTCCTAAAGCTAAGACTGCAAAGAAGGGTAAACGCGTGGTTAATGCTGGTCAACTCCACATCCAAGCTACCTTCAACAATACTATCATCAGTGTTACCGACAAAAACGGTGGCATCCTTACCGCTTCCTCCGCTGGTGCCAATGGCTTCCGCGGTTCCAAGAAGGGTACGGCTTATGCTGCTGGCATCGCCGCTGAAAAAGCTCTCGAAAAAGCCAAAAAGGATTATTCCTTGAATTCTGTAGACGTTTTCGTCAAGGGTATCGGCCTTGGTCGCGATAGCGCTATCCGCGCCGTCTCGTCTCTCGGCATCAAAATTGACAGTATTACTGATACAACCCCAATCGCACATGGTGGTGTGCGTCCTAAGGGAGAAAGGAAACCGTAATGGCTCGTGAACATTCACCAATCGTAAAACAGAGCCGTCGTGAAGGTTTCGCTCTCGCTCCAAAAGCTCATAAAGTCATGGCCAAAAAATCTGGTATTCCAGGTGAACATGGCGATATGCGTGTACGTGGCGGTAGCCTTTACCTCACTCAGCTCCGCGAAAAACAGAAGGTCCGTCGTCTTTACGGTCTTCTCGAAAAACAATTCGCAAAATTAATGAAAGAAGCTCAGAAATCTGAGGGCCTTACCGGCGAAAAGCTCCTTGAGCTCTTGGAACGCCGCGCCGATAACGCTATCTTCCGTGCTGGCTTTGCGACTACTCGCCGCCAAGCTCGCCAACTCGTTTCTCATGGTCACTTCCTATTAAATGGTCGTCGCATCGACATCCCATCCATTCGTTTGAATCCTGGCGATGTCCTTGAGGTTCGTCCTCGTTCCGCCAAAACCGATTACTTCAAGAATCTTGACAACGTAATCGGCGCAGCTGGTCAACCAACTCTTTCTTGGCTCAAAGCTGACGGCAAGAAAATGAAAATTGAAGTTACCGGTTTGCCAAAGCGCGAAGAAGCTGAGGTGGGCATTAATGAGCAATTAATCGTTGAGTATTACTCACGCTAAGGAGAAAACTAGAATATGACAACCAAACTTATTCATGAAGCAGCACTCGCCAATGTCAAAGAACTTGGTGAAAATAGCGCAGAGTTTACCATCAAGCCACTTTACTATGGCTACGGCAACACTCTTGGCAACTCGCTCCGTCGTGTTCTCCTTTCCAGCGTGAAAGGTGCCGCGATTACTGCCTTCTCGATTGAAGGTTCTACTCACGAATTTGCCGCCATCAAAGGCATTCGTGAAGACGTTGTCGACATCATGCTTAATTTGAAGACTATTCGCTTCAAATGCCACAATGATAACCCAGTTGAGCTTACTCTTGAAATCAAGGGTAGCGATCAATCCACCAAGGATGGTGACCCACGTGTAGTCGCTGGCGACATCAAGCTTCCTGCTGATGTAGAAATCGCCAACCCTAACCAAGTCATCTGCCACATTGACGATCCAAAATTCGTCCTCAAGATGCATTTTGTCGTTGAAACTGGCCGTGGTTATCTTACCATCGACAAATCTAGCGAAGAACGCGTTCATGGTGATATGATTGCTCTCGATGCAGTCTTCACTCCAGTTCTCCGCGTCCGCTACAAAGTTGAGAATACTCGTGTCGGTCAAGATACGAATCTTCAACAACTTATCATGACCATTGATACCGATGGCACCATCACTCCAAAAGAAGCTTTTGAAGAAGCTGCCGCTATCTTGGTCAACCAATATACTGCCCTCGCTGGTTCTACTACGGTTCCATCCGCACCAGCTCCAGGCCAAAAAGCCGAGGAAGACGAATCTGGTCTCCTTCTTCCAATTGAAGATCTTGATCTCTCCGCTCGCACCGCTAATGCACTTTTGAACAATGATATTAAAACCGTCCGCGATCTCGTCATGCTCTCTGAGACTGACCTCAAAGATCTCAAAGGTTTTGGTTCCAAGGCATTAGACGAAGTTAAAGAAAAATTAACGGAGTTAAATATTTAATTATGCACCGCCACGGATATAAAGGCCGTAAATTCGGCCGCGAAACCGATCAGAGGCTAGCACTCACTCGTGGGCTGATGTACTCCCTGATCAAATATCAATCAATTACAACTACTCTTGCTAAAGCTAAAGAAATTCGCCGCGGCACTGAGAAGTTGATTACCCTCGCTAAGAAGGGTGGTCTTGCTAATCGTCGCCTTATCATCGCTCGTTTGAACGATGTCGAGGTTGCTGATCTCCTTGTTGATGTAATTGCTCCACAAATCAAGCGCGATTCTGGTTATCTCAAAATTGAGCACGCCGGTTATCGCCGTGGTGACAATTCCGAAATGGGCACTATCTCATTCGTAGACACCATCAACATCGAAAAGGCCGCTCCTAAAGCTAAGAAGGAGACTAAGTAATGAAAACCTACTCACAAAAAGGCTCAGAAATCAGCCGTGAATGGTGGGTGATCGATGCTTCGACCCTTCCACTCGGCAAACTTGCCGTCGTAATCGCCGACAAACTTATGGGCAAGTCCAAAGTGACTTACACCCCACATATCGACAACGGTGACTACGTCGTCGTCACTAACGCTAAGAATCTCGTCGTTACTGGCAACAAAATGGTTGATAAGAAATATTATCGCCACAGTGGATTCCCAGGTGGTCTCACCGAACTTAAGCTCGAAGAAGTGATCGAAAAAGATCCTTCCGTTGCTATTCGTGAAGCCGTCAAAGGAATGCTCCCAAAGAACAAACTTGCAGCTGATCGTCTCGCTCGCCTTCGCATCTTCGATGGCGCTGAGCACGCTCATACTGCCCAAAATCCAAAGGAGATTAAGTAATGGCTACGAAATCTTACGTTTATGGTCTTGGCCGCCGCAAAGCTGCCACTGCTACCGCTCGCCTTTACAAAGGCAAAGGTGAAATCACTATCAACAATAAGCCAGCTCTCGAATATCTTTCCGGGAACAAGACTTATCTTGCTGAAATCACCGATCCACTTGCTCTCACCGGCAAGCAAAAAGATTACGATATCACCATCGTCGTCAAAGGTGGTGGCCTCGCTGGTCAAGTTGATGCAATCAAACTTGCCATCAGCAAAGCCCTCACTACCGAAGCTCCAGATCTTCGCCCAGTATTGAAGAAAGCTGGCTTCGTCAAGCGCGACCCACGCGAGAAAGAACGCAAAAAGTACGGTCTTCGCTCCGCAAGAAAGCGCGAACAATTCTCCAAGCGTTAATTCGCTTGTCAGGCAAAAATGGCCCCAGATACCAATCGGGGCTATTTTTGTGCCATATATAATATTTATGCTAAAATAGAATTATGTATAGGAGGCAAAAAACCAAACTTCTACCAATTTTTATGGTAGCTATTTTGTCTGCTTCATTTCTTGGCAATATTTCAGCTAGCGCTCTGAGCGACGCCGAATTGGATAAATTCGCTCAAAACGACATTTATTTTTACGATCCTGGGACTAGAAGCACATATAATGGTGCATTTTGCGATAACTTGCACAGCATTGGTGTCGCACCTACCGACACTTTCAATAGCAACGCAATCGCTATCATGGGAATCATGGCTCAGCATGGATACAGTGCGGCGGCAATTGCCGGGGTAATGGGCAATTTGGCAGGAGAAAATAGCACATTTGAGCCAGGAAATGTCGAATATCCGTACGGAGACATTACTGATAGAGGTTTTAGAATCACCGAATGGGAGAGGTTTGGTAAGAATGGCTTTGGCATAGTTCAATGGACGACCGAAGGAAGACAGGAGAGATTGCAGCAATACGCAGATGACCATGGCGGCTCTCTTTTGGATCTAAATATTCAGATTGGGTTTATGATACAGGAGCTTGGCGGATATAATTATTCTGCGGAAAAGTCTAAAAACTATTCAATAGAGGAAGCGACATTTGTTATTTATGATAAATATGAGGCTCCAGGCAGTTCTTTTTGGACTACGCACAACGATAAGTATTACAATGACTACGATCCTAAGACTTTCGATGAGCTTAGCGAGACTAAAACTCCGGCAGCATGGAATGCCTATACGACGAGGCTGAAATATGCGCATGCTGCCCTTGAATTGATTACGGAAAATAATATTGCAGCTGGTAACCCGGCCATTGATTCGTTATGTAGTAGCAGTAGTGGCGGCAACACTAACTATCCGGCACCAACCGTCAGCCCAAGTATAAAACTTGGCACCATTGCCGATATGATTAAAGATCCGAGTAACCTTACGAATGTGCAGTGCGCAGAGGGGACAAGGGACTTAGGTATATATGAAAACGCGCACTATAAAAACGAAAAAATATCAGTACGACTATGCGAGATACCAAACCTAGGATCCCCCTCGGAAGAAAGCCGGTCACTCGATACTTCGCTTGGTACGGTAAGCGCGAATGGGCACGCAGTTGTTAACTCTTTAGTCTCGGGTGCGTTTTATAAAATGGTGGAATACATAGAAGAGACTTACGGATGGGACATGACCGCATCTACCGCCTTTAGATCATATGATCATCAGGCAAGACTGTGGGAATACTACGGAAAGGATCGAAATCGAGTGTCGCCGCCAGGCAGCTCTAATCACGAAGCTGGGTTTGCAGTAGATTTGGATATTCCAAAAAGCGGCATTTCGACAATCTTCGTAGCGGAACAAATTTCTAGCTGTGAAGGTGCCAGTTTTGACAACTGGGACAATCGTTCTGATGCTGACGAAGTCAAGGAAGGTCGCGAGAACCGCTGGAATAGTAAACATAGTGGAATCTTGTGCAATGTAACTCCAGCCTATGGCTTATATCGTCCATTAAGCAATGAAGTTTGGCACGTTCAGCCAAAAGCAAGATAGGAGGAATATGAATAAAGATCCAAAAATGAAGAGAATGATTATAATAGCCGGATTAATTTTTATCCTCATAGCTATGGTGATACTATTGTTGCCTAGGGGTGATAAAAATGTAGACCCTAGTGACTATGTGCCGGAAGATCAACTGGTCGATTCAATTTTGATAGAAAATAGGGAAGCGCTATTTTCGGCCTTTGGTTCTACTGCTACGAGTAAGGTTTTACTAGACATCTATCGCGCCGTTCAAGACGACCTTACTAATAAAGGAATCTACCAGCTAGGCGTTGCAGCTGAGGAAACTGGCCAAGTATATACTATTAGTGACGTATATAAATATTCAGAACTTCCACCGGTGTACCATTTTTCTATCCAATCAATAAGCGGACGCACTTATGAATGCTACTCTCGGCTCGTTACCGAAAGGGATGCTGACGGAGAGCGGCAGATGAGAACCGCCACCGTGGTGAAGGGCGAAGGCTTTAATGGATTCTATACAAGTGCCGAGATACCTGAATCAATTCAAAATCTTCAGGCTTGGGCCGAAACCGTCTAGCAAAAACTACTTTTTCTGTGATTTTTAGGCTTTTGTACTAGTTTACGCCAGTTGATAAATCCGTATACCGAAGCAAACAGGAAGAAGATTCTTATAACTAGAATGGCTGGATTATTGATGGTAGTCCACATACAAAGTTGCAAAATATGAGCAACAAACCAGGCGACCCATTGCTCTCTATATCGAAGAATTGCCAGAACGGTCGCAAAGAATACCAAAATCGTAGCGGCACTATCCAAAATAGTGGACGATCCACTACAAAAAGTTAAAACACTATTCAAAATGATGGTCGACACAATAATGGTCGCGACAAACAAAACGAGTTGTCGAGTAGATAGCTTGCGAGCGATTACTTCTTTATTGGAGTTACTGTTCTTGCCCCAAGAATAAAAACCGAAAAGCGAAAAAGGCACATAAACTAAAACATTAATAGTCGCACTGCCATAAAAATGACTACACCACGCCGTATAGCCATAAGTAAGCGCGTGTAAAATTTCAAAAATAAAGTTGCTGCGACGGCCTTTAATACTGAGAAGTGTCCCAATAATACCGCAGTTAAGAGCTATTAGACCAGCAACGAGGCATAGCGGCGGACATCCGCTACCGTTTAGCATAGTAGCGACCGACGTTAAAATGCCGATTAAAATACAAAACAAATCAAGATAGTTAAATAAATGTTGTTTTTTATGTTTTTGGTTTTTAGATGCCATAACCTGTATAAATTATAGCATTATCATAATAAAAGTCTCAAAAAACATAAACAAAAAAGACTTGCGCGTTAGCTCAAGTCGCCATATTAAGCCGAATAGTATGGTGGAGTGCAGGAGACTTGAACTCCTCACCTCGACAATGCGAATGTCGCGCTCTACCAGATGAGCTAGCACCCCATGCCTAGTTATTATAGCATAAAACACATGCCACGACCGTAAAATCGGCGTGGCACGTGTGACATCTATTTGTTTGATTAAATTCCTGGTACTGGGAATTTGAGCGCCAATTCGCGCACTTCTTCGCGAATCTTTTTTAACTCATCAAACTCGGCTAACTTGTCGTCTGAACCGGCCTTTACGCAGATATCTGCTACGGTCTTCATCCAAGCGGCCAAAGTTTTCATCTCGGAAACACCAAGCCCACGCGTAGTCATAGCTGGAGTGCCGAGGCGTACGCCGGATGGGCGGAATGCGCCACCCTTGTCGGATGCTACGGCATTAGCATTGAGCGTCAACCCAACCATGTCGAGAGCCTTTTCGTAAGTTTTACCATCAATACCAAAACTCTTCTTCATATCGATAAGAATTAGATGATTTTCGGTACCATTACCTTGCAAAACGAACCCATATTTTTTCAACTCTTCAGCCAAAGTCTTAGCATTTAAGACGATATTCTTAGCGTATTCTTTGAACTCTGGTTTTAGATCTTCGCCAAAGGCCACAGCCTTAGCGGCGATGACGTGTTCGAGTGGACCACCTTGTGTGCCAGGGAATACTGCGCGATCGATCAAAATTGGAATGTTAACTAGCTTTTTCTCTGGTTTTTTGAGTGGGGAATCGACATTACCCATTGAAAGGATGATGCCGCCACGTGGACCACGCAAAGTCTTGTGCGTGGTAGTAGTCATTACGTTAAAACCAAAGGCAAGAGGATTTGGATGCGCGCCACCAGCAATCAAGCCTGCCACGTGCGCCATATCGGCCATTAGTAAAATCTCATGTCCCCATTTAGCCTCGGCCGCAGCACGGATTTTAACTACGCGCTCAAAATCTGGCAACTTCATAAAGGCCGAATAGCCAACTAGAATTAACTTAACGTCCTCGGCGAGGGCTTTCTCTTCCATTTCGTCATAATTAATATCGCCGTCATCAGTTACGCCGTAGCCAATAAAGTTATAAATCTTAGCCGAGCGTGTGACTGGCGCACCGTGGGTAAGATGCCCGCCAGCCGCTAGCGACATAGCTAGAATCTTGTCGCCTGGCTCGCACCAAGCAAAATACACTGCCTCATTAGCATTGGCGCCGGAATGTGGTTGCACATTGGCGTGATCTGCTCCGAATAGTTTGCAGGCACGGTCAATTGCTAGGCGCTCAATACGGTCGACGTTGTCTTGACCACCATAGTAGCGATAGTTTGGCAAAATTTCGTCTGCAATGCGGGCTTCATCCCACTCGCCAATACCATCAAAATGTGGATAGCCTTCAGAATATTTATTTGTAAGCACTGAGCCCATTGCGGTAAGCACCGCTGGTGAGACATAGTTCTCACTTGGGATTAGTTCTAGACCTTCGCTTTGGCGTTTTTTCTCGCTGGCAATTAAGTCAAATACTGGATCGTTCATAAAAAACTCCTAATTATTTCTTGATATATTTAGCGAAGGAATAAACTAAATCATGGCTCTGACCTTTCTTTAAAATAATTTTATCATACTTAGCTTTATCAAATTCTGGGAAAAATACATCCGCTTCGGCGCTAGCATCAATTTCGGTGAGATATAGGGTATTGCAATGTGGCAACATTTCGGAGTAAACGTAGGCGCCTCCTATCACAAAAATCTCCTCATCCGACCCCTGATTTTCGGCAATGAATTTATCCAGATCCGTTACTGGAAAAACTCCATCTGGCAATTCTTCTGGATGTCGTGTTAAAACGTAATTCTTGCGGCCAGGTAGCGCATGCGGCAAACTATTGAAAGTATTAAGCCCCATAATCACCGGGTGCCCCATTGTAGTTTCTTTAAAGAACTGCATATCTTCTTTAATTTGAAAAACCAGGCCACCTTTGTTGCCGAGTTCACGATTTTTGCCGACTGCTGCAATTAGAGAAAACATGATTACTCCGTTACTGGCATCGAGATTTTGCCTTGATGCTCATAATTTTCAAGTTTAATATCTTTAAGCTCTTTGGAATTATCGAATTTGAAGAAATCTTTAATCTCTGGATTAATCCAAAGCTTTGGCGCATTAAATAATTTGCCATCTTTGGCGATTTTTTCGTCGCGGCGTTTAAGCTGTTCTTTGATGCCGTCAATCTGATTTTCATAAATGTGGGCATTATTAATTACGTAAGTAAATAGTCCAGGTTTTAATCCGGTGGCTTGCGCAATCAAGTGACAAAGCACGGCATATTGAGCCACATTGAATGGCATACCGAGTGGTACATCGTTCGAACGTACCGTAACCATCATGTTAAGGCGGCCGTTAGTTACATTCCATTGTGAATTCCATACGCAAGATGGCAAAGCAGCGGTTGGTAGCCATTCGTTCTGCCAGAGCGACATAATCATACGGCGGTTGGCCGGATCGGTTTTGAGCGTTTCGATAAGTGATGGCGTTAACTGATATTTATTTACAATCCAGCCATAAGCTGTGCCGATGGTATGAGCAAATTCCTTACCAAAATGTTTGCCCATGTAGTCACCGTTTTCATCAATCTCCCACTCGTTCCAAATCTTGATGCCGCGCTCTTGTAGCCAGCGCACGTCGTTGCTCATCACCTGATAAATCCAGAGCATTTCTAGAATCGCTGCCTTAAAAGCAACATATTTAGTAGTCAAAATTGGAAATTCTTCAGCAAGATCAAATTGCAGAACTTGATGAGGTAAAGAGTAAGTAGTGGTTGGTTTTGCGGTCTGCGCTACGTGAGTTGGCATGTTGGTGCCGGTCGATTTGGCGGTCTTTTTGGCAAGCACGGCCGGATCGGTGGTGATTTTTTCACCGTATTTCAGGATTCTCTCGCATAGGTCTAGATATTGATCGTCAAATTTACTCATTTTACCTCCATTTCCTTAATTTTAGCATAAAAACGCCGCTGGCAACAAAAAGCCCCGGAATCCGGGGCTAAGTTGATTATTAGGGGGTATAATAAGTTTTCTTGTAGTGATATTCGTTAAGCCACTTCATCTCTTCTCCGCGCACGATGACCGCGGCTGACTGGACGATTTCCCGAAAAACTTCAAAAGCGGGATAAGACATTACCTCAGGATTCGTGATGAGCAGCCTACACAGCCAATTGTCGGCCGGAAGATCCGACCCAGTAATCTCGGCGATTTCTTCGTCAGTCAGGCCCTGATCCTTAGATAGCTTTTGGCCAAAATGCTTCGTGCGCCAGCTGATACTGCCAGGACGTCCTTGCTGTTCTAAAAACAGATTGAATAGAATCGCTTCGAATTTGTCGATCAGAAACGAATTCTTACCAACGACGTCTTTTTGCTCCAAAAAGTCACGATACAAAGGCATTTTCTCATTCCTGGCTTTATCAGTGGCGTAATTGTCCAGTAAGTTTTTTACGTAATTTAATTCTTTCTGGTCCTGGACTTCGTCATCTCGAGTACCATCGGCTGGTATGTCGCCGCTAGCACCCTCTCCCAGCTCATGATAGAGCATCGTCGAAAAATACTTCTGCTCGGTTTCTTTTGGGAACTTATCCGGATAATAATCCGGGAGCAGTGAAGTCAGTACTACCGTTCCATATACATGCTCACCATCAGATTCCTCCCGGTTTTTACCAAAAAACGGCTCCACGAGCTTTCTGAGACCCCTCTTTGTAGTGGGGCGGCCATTGGAGCCGCATTTCGCGACACCCATTCGGCGTACGTTGCAAAGCTTCATGAAGTGCACGTAGAGCAAGTACAGATTTTCGCCTTTTTCTGTAGCGTATATAGGTTCTTCTTTGATCTGTGAATTTTCTTCACTCAAATAAAAAACACCCCTTTCGTTTTAATGTTCTATTTCCCCTAATCAATACTCATTATAACACAAAATTAACAGAGAGTAAAGACTATACAGCTCCATAGGTAAAAACACCAAACGGGGAACGAATCTGTGAAAAAAGCACCAGCATAATTGACAAAATCGCAAATCTGTGCTATAATAATATATATACTTTGTAAAAAGTGGTCGAACATTAAAAAATCACCTTGTTCTGCTATTTTTTTGCAAGATTCATATAAATGCCTTCATTTTCCGGGGTGGCTCCCGTTTGACATAGATAACTATAAAATACGTACACGGGCAAAGCCCAGGAGGAAGAGATATGAAGAGAATTTTTGCAATTATTATGGCCATAGTAATGATGGTCGTTGTCGGCGGATGCGCCAAGACTGTAGCTAAGTCGGCTTCGAACGCGAAGTTTGAAAAGCTCATGTATTTTGAGAAATATCGAAATATAAGAGCTGAAGAAGACATTTCGATACCGACGGATAGAATGATGCATGCCGCAGACTACGGAACGGTTCTTCCCGTCTTCGAATGGAGCAGCCATATTTCGGAGTTTTTCGAAGAAGCAAAATCCGATATCCGAAGCTTTTTCGGGTCGGCAGATTTCTTTAATTGGGAAAAGTTCGAAAATGCCCAATTAACACAAATGAAAGAAGAAATGCTTACCTTTGAAGGAAGGGCTGGCGGAGTAGATGCCGCATATATACCAAACGACAATGTCGTGATGGTCTTTCAATGTGTTGGGAGCTACTCGAGCGAGGAGGCGAAAGCTGTCATAGCGCACGAACTTATTCATGTGCTAACAGAAACTCAGGAGACAGCGAACAACCCGGCGGTCTACGAAGGCTTGACAGAAATGCTGTCGTCACGGCTTTATGGGACGACTCCTCAAGGGTACGGCATGTCATGCAATTTTGCATCGATGTATATAGCTGCGCTCGGGGTAGAAGAAGCAACGAAGAACATTATGGACGGCAAAGTTTTCGAAGACGTCAATTCCAAAACGAAACCTGGCGCCATGGAAGATGTGACCAAATCTATCCTTGCGCTAGATATGGGATATGCTGTCGAAGAAGACTATTTGCTGTACGTAGATTTCATGGTAAACTACGCAATCGCTGTCGGCACTATCGACGACATTGCGAGCCAGATAAAAAATATCCGCTGGAGCGATCCAAGCGCAAGCGACTACTTTATCTGGCTGATAGAAGAAGGAGGTGATAATAATACCGCAGCGTAAAGCTACGGTATTTTTTGTTCCACAAAAAAATGGAGCTTGATTAACCAGGTTTTGACAAAATACAAGGAGAGTTTATGTCAAAATGATACAATCTAACTATGGATCTAAATAATGAGTTAAAGCAATATATTACTGATTATATTTTTTCTAGGTATGAAAAATATTATTCTCATGGAATGATTCATATCGATAACGTTATCGCAAATATGATGATGCTTGCCGACTACTACGACCTAGACGTAAATATGGCTTATGTAATTGCTAGTTATCATGATATCGGCTTAAATATAGATAGAGAAAATCACGAAAAAGAATCTGCAAAAATATTGAAGAACGACAACATATTAAAGAAGTTTTTTACTGAACCACAAATTGAAACTATGGCGGAAGCTGTTGAAGACCACCGAGGTTCAAGAAAGGAAAAACCTAGAAATATTTATGGAGAATGTCTTTCTGACTCTGACAGGGATTTTGATATTCCAACTCTAGCAAAGAGGCAACTAGCTACCTCACTTAAAAACTATCCGCAGTTAGAGAATTTTGAGGATCATTTTGAGCGTTGTTATGAATATATATGTAGGCGGATCAATAAGGATGGCGTATTTAACCTTTGGACTAGTAACCCAATTTTAATTGAAAGAAGAGATAGGTTCCAAAAGGATTATCTAAATAAAGAATATGCTCGAATTATTTACAAAAAGGAGTGGGATAGGATATCAAGCGACGGAACAAAAGAAAAAATTATAAATTATTACGAAGATTATTGATGACACAAAAATGGTGGAGCATAGGAGATTCGCATCGGTAGATCCGGATCTCGCTTTTTTGAAGTTTTTTGGACATAAAAAATGGTGGAGCATAGGAGATTCGAACTCCTCACCTCTTCCATGCCATGGAAGCGCTCTACCAAATGAGCTAATGCCCCAACTCCTCTAATTATAGCACAAACTTAAATAAAATGCTACAATTAATGGATATGAAAAGTCTTATTGTCACAAAAAACTTGTCCAAAACCTACGGCAAGAAAACGGCGGCTTTTCGCGCTCTCAAGGATATCGATCTTGAAATCGGAGAGGGCGAATCGGTTGCTATTATCGGAAAATCCGGCTCCGGAAAATCCACCCTCATGCATCTTTTGGCGCTTCTCGACAAGCCAACCAGCGGCTCCATTTATATTAATGGCGTCAATTCTACCAAGCTCAGCACGCGCCAACTTAACAAAATGCGCAATCGCTATTTTGGCTTCGTGTTTCAACAATTCTTTATGAACGCCAACGATACCGTATTAAACAATGTGCTCCTGCCACTCAAAATTTCCGGCACGCGCCGTCGCACGCGCAAAAAGCTCGCTATGGAAGCTCTAAAAACCGTTGGTCTAGAAGACAAGGCCAACAACAAAGCCACTAACCTCTCTGGTGGTCAAAAGCAGCGTGTCTGTATCGCTCGTGCCATCGTCAATAATCCAAAAATCATTTTTGCCGACGAACCAACCGGCAACCTCGATTCAAACACTGGCGCCAAAGTCGAAAAATTACTCTTCGACCTCAACAAAAAAGGCGTCACGCTCGTCATCGTCACTCACGACGAAGACCTCGCCAAAAAATGCCAGCGTCAAATTCGCATCGTAGATGGAGAAAACAAATGAAATTCCTAGATATTCTAAAAGAAGCCAACCAAAATTTACTTCGCAACAAAGGCCGCACTTTGCTTACGATTCTTGCAATCTTTATCGGTAGTTTTGTGATTATTATCGCAAACGCCATTGCTGCCGGCGTTAATAAATATGTTGACGACCAAATCAATGCCATCGGCGGCGACGGTTATATCGAATTTATGACCAAATCCACCTACGACACCGTATCATCCTATCTTTCTACTGCCTCTGGCGAAATCCAAGAATATAATCCCGACAAAAATTCCCAAACTGCTCTTGCCATCACTAATGAGCAAGTCGAAAAATTAAAACAGATTCCAGGCATTAAGACCGACACTTTGATGCTTCTCGGCGGCAATGCCAAAGTCGACTACATTACTGGCGGCAAAACCGACAAAAAATATCTCATCGCCTCAGTCGGTCTCACTCCGTCCGAATCACTTCAATTCCAGCGTGTTGCTGGCAAAGGTAATGACCCATTCTCCAGTGAATATCAAATCGAAATCAGCCTCGACTACGCCAAGGCCCTCGGTTACGATAATCCTGAAGATGCTATCGACCAAACCGTCAAACTTGCCGTCCAGGATCCATTCACTAAGTCTTTCACTGAAATCGAAGGCCGCGTCACCGCGGTGATGGCTAACGGTTTGATGGCCTCAATGTCGCCAGTTCGTTTGAATCTGGCCTACAACGATCGTATTTACGATGAATCTACTAAATACCTTCCAACCGACCAGAAAAACGCCAAATACACCGGCGCCGTAGAATATGATTATGAAAATTATTCTGCCAAAGAAATCAAGGATGCTCTCGACCAAATTGGCCTCGCCGCACTTACCGTCGAGGATGAAGTTGGTATGTTTAAAACCTTCCTCGACGTAATGGTGGCCGTACTCGACGTGTTTGGCGGTATCGCCTTGCTTGCTGCTGCTATCGGTATCATCAATACGCTCTTCATGTCCGTCCAGGAGCGCACTCGTGAAATTGGCCTCGACAAAGCTCTCGGCATGTCCTCTAGTAAGGTATTCTTGAGCTTCTCACTCGAAGCCATCATGCTTGGCTTCTGGGGCTCGGCCTTTGGCGTCATTCTATCAATCATCCTTGGTACTATCGTCGATAATATCCTCCACGCCAGTGGTGCTGTGCTCGAATCTTTCCCAACTTTCCACGTAGTTGCCTTCACTCCGGAAAACATCATTCCAATCGTAGCCACAGTGATGATGATCGCCTTCCTCGCTGGTACTTTGCCAGCTCGCCGCGCCGCCCGCAAGAATCCAATCGATGCTTTGCGCTACGAATAACATGCTATAATAAAAACATAAGGGAGAGGGAATATGAAAGAAACAATCTTAACTGGTATCCGCGTAAACAGCGAGCCTACGCTCGGTAACTTTTTGGGTGCGCTTCTCCCAATGGTACGTCTTGCAAATTTTTATTCCAAAGACCACAACGTTAACATCTTCGTGCCAGACCTTCATACAATCATTTCTGGCGTCGAAGGCGACATCACTTCTAATACAATTCGCTCGCTCAAATATTACCTTGCTGCTGGCCTTGAGCTAAACGATAATATTCATATCTATCGCCAATCGCGCGTGCCAGCTCATTCTGAGCTTTGCTGGATCCTCGACTGCACCGCCTCCATGGGTGAACTCAACCGCATGACTCAGTACAAAGAAAAGGGCGAAGGTAAAGAATCGGTCAACGTCGGCATTTTTAATTACCCAGTCTTGATGGCTGCCGACATTCTGCTTTATGATGCCAAATATGTTCCGGTTGGCGAGGACCAATTCCAGCACATCGAACTAACTCGCAACATTGCCATGCGTTTCAATAATCGTTACGGCGAAATCTTTACCATTCCGGCCAAGACTCTCGACCAAGCTAAATTTATGGGCACCGACAACGGCGTCCGTATTCGCGATCTGTTGAATCCAGAAAAGAAAATGTCTAAATCTACCGCTGCCGAGAACTCCAAAATCATGTTAAGCGACGACCCGGTCAAAGCCGCCAAGAAGATTATGTCTGCTACTACCGATTCGCTCGGCAAAATTAAATTCGACATGTTCAACCAACCAGGTATTTCCAACCTTATGCAAATCGAATCGCTCATTTCTAATGTGCCTTTGCAAGACGTGATTGCTACTTGGGCCGGCGAAACTCGCTATGGCGACCTCAAAAAGAAGGTTGCTGCCAGCGTGCAAGGCTTCCTTGAAACCTTCCAGTCTGAACTCGCTAAAATCCCAGATCAGGTTATCATTGACCAACTCGAAAAAGGTGAAAAATACGCCAACGAAGTGGCCAATGCTAAACTCGACGCCGCTCAACACGCCATCGGTCTAAAATAATTCAAAACAAAAGAAAAACCCCAGCTATGCTGGGGTAAAAAGTTAGACGAAGGTTCTTCGGGCAAGCCCTAACTGCTTGGTCAGCGAGAAAGTAACTGACCGGGCAAGCCCTAACTGCTCAAGGCGCTCTACGATTGTATGCTCTATCTCACATCGCTTTTCGAGACGCTCCACGGCAGCGGGTTCCCAAAACTCGTACTCGTTCTGTTCATCGGGTTCAATATACCCATTAGTATACCAAACCTCAATGTGGCGCCCGCCGTACATGTCTACTATTTTGTACGAGGTTATTACGCGCCTCGCCCGCAAATCGTCGAGTATCTCAGCGATCTCGCAGGGTACTTCCTTTACTCTGATGACGGGAAATAAAGTCCACCTTTTTGCAAGTGTGTTTTTCATATTGCACACCTCCTTATATTATAAGATTAGGCAAAGAATTGCGCCCATAGCCGCAAACACCGCGCAGTAGACGCTAAACACCGTGCAGACGTCCTGAAGGAAAAACATATCTATGCCGCGGTCTTTGCGGAGTATCCATTCGTCGTTAGGGTCGATACCCATATAGTCAAAAACGGTTGTAGGATACTCTTCATCTTCGTTCATATAACACACCTCCTTTTTTTAAAAGTACAAAAACTAAGACCTTCTTTAATTATAGCATAAAATACCATAAAAGTCAATTTTGGCCCTTGAAACCAACCCCTAAATCGCATATAATAAAGCTATGATTATTACGGGCAAAAAATTCAGCAAACCAGATATGTCGCGCGTGATTAACGGTGACACGATTCTAAACGAAGCGCCGGAGCAGATTCCGAAAGTGCGCCTAGATTTGCTGTTGGTTGCCAAATACAAGAGCTACAATCGCTCCACTTTGCAGAAATTCATCGAGGCTGGCTACGTTACGGTGGATGGCGCGGTAGTCACCAAGGCTAACGCCAAATTCGAAGAGTCTGTTAAGCTAGACTTAAACGTCCCAGAAGAGCTTAAGAATTCTAACCTTATTCCGGAAACCATTTACGAAGATGAAAATGTCCTTGTTCTCAATAAACCGGCTGGATTGCTCAGTATGGCTAAAGGCGAATATTGCCCAGAAAAGACTCTTGAAGATTACGGCCTACTCGTGCATCGTCTCGACCGTGACACTTCTGGCGTAGTAGTTCTTGCCAAGAATCCAGAGGTTCAAACCTTCCTGCGCAAGCAATTCCAGGATCGCAAGGCGCACAAAACTTACTATGCAGTGGTTTGCGGCCATCCAAAGCTCGACGAAGCCAATATCGACCTTCCAATCGCTCGTGATTTAAAACACAAAACCCATTTCCGTGTAGACGCTCAGGGTCGCCCATCGGAAACTTATTACAAAGTCGTCGAAAAAAGCGACCAATATTCACTAGTTGAATTAAAACCAAAGACCGGCCGCACTCACCAACTCCGTGTTCATCTCAAATATCTTGGTACGCCAATTTTGGGCGACCGTGTTTACGAATCCGAGCCTGCTCCACGTCTCTTTCTGCACGCCTACGCACTAGAAATTACACTTCCGGGTGGTGTCAGAAAAACTTTTATCGCCGAGCTGCCTGAGGCCTTCCGCGATGTTCTTCGATAGTCTAGACCAAATCCCGCGTCTCGCCAGTCAATTTGGCTGCACGGTTTTTGTGATACCAAATGTATCAAAAATCCCTGTTAAAAATGCTCTAAATGTATATCCTGGCGAAATCAAATCTGGTATCGTGATTGACCAAATCAAAGACGTACTCTCGCATGTAGATACCAAACAATCTACTGAACAGTTCATCATTATCCATGAAGCCGACAAGATGAATCTAAACGCTGCCAACGCTTTCCTAAAAAATCTCGAAGAGCCCAAAGCTAACTATCATTTTATTCTGCAAACCGAGAATCCATCCGCGCTGCTACCAACTATTCTTAGCCGTGCCGAGGTTTACGTACTCAAGACTCCGCACCCGTTAGAGAGTCCAGTCGCCGCCGACGACAAAATCAAAGCTATCGCCAAAAAACTCATTGTGGCCACGCCTAAGGATTACATTTTAATCATGAATGAAGTCACTAAAATCAAAGACGGCACTCGTGAATATGCCCTTAGCGTGCTTTCTGCCGCCATTGAGATTTCTTATAAATCCTATTTCAAAACCAAAAACCAAGCCTTCCTTACAAAGCTTCCAAAATTCCTCAAGGCCTACGAGAATATCGCGGCGAATGGTCATATCAAGCTGCATCTTGTCGCGGATATGCTATAATTAAACCATGACTGCAATTTTTGTCATTATACTTTTTATTATCTTCCTAACTTTTTTCTACCCGATCGAGTTCAAGAAAAAAGAAGAAGAACCAAAATCGCCTAAATATACCGCCAGAATGAAAAAACTTTGGCAAGTGGCGCAAGTCTCCATGAAAGAGCACGAACCACTCCGCGCCGAAAAGGCTTTACTTACTATTCTTAAATTTGATGAGAAAAACGCTGCCGCCTACAACCGTCTCGGTATTCTTTATGCTAAATCCAAAAAGTTCGATGAAGCTGTCGAATGTTTCGAAATCGCTCAATCACTTGATAACAACCCGTCTTCTATTCATAACGCAGGCTTAATTTACCTTGAAACTGGCGAATACGAAAAGGCTGCCATGGCTTTTGAACAAGCTATCGCTCTAGAAGGCGACGTGCCGGCTCGCTATATCGCTCTTGCTAAAGCCGAAGAACAAATGGGGAATTACGCCAAGGCTATCGAAGCACTCGAGAGTGCTTACGAACTCGATCGTAACGTCGCCGTTCTTCGCCAATTGCTGACAATTTACGAAATTATCGACAACGAAGAAGCTATTGCCGAGACTACGCGCCGTATCGAAAAACAGGTCGAGGCCAACAATGCCAAGCGCGTCATCACCAAACAAACCAAAGCTCCTAAGACTTTGAAACGTCCTGCCAATGCTCGCCGCAAAATGGTATAATTAGCTTATGGAAATCGTAACTATTGTACTGGGCGTAATTAATGTTGTGCTCGTCGCTGCACTATTTTTCAAAAAGCCAGCCAAAGCCGAAAATAAAGAATATAAAAGCCTTGAAGAACGCTTGATTCGTATCGAGGGCGAAGTTAATAAATTAAATCCTGAAATTGACCGCAACTTCCGCGAAAACCGTCGTGAAATTTCCGAAAATCTCAAAAATATCCAAGCCGGAAACGAAAAGAAACTCGAAGAAATGCGTGAAACTGTTGACGAGAAGCTTAAGTCTTCCGTCGAAAAGCGCTTTAATGAAAGCTTCAAATCTATTTCTACGCAGCTTACTCAGGTTTACCAAGGTCTTGGCGAAATGAAGAACCTTGCCAATGGCGTAGGTGACCTCAAAAAAGTCATGGAAGGCGTCAAAACCCGTGGTATTTACGGTGAAGTTCAACTTGGTGCGATTATTTCCGATACGCTCTCCAAAAATCAATACGAAGAAAATATCGCCACCAAGGCTGGTTCGTCTGATCGTGTCGAATTTGCTGTCAAAATGCCAGGCAAAGAAGATAATGTATTCTTACCAATCGACTCTAAATTCCCAGTCGAAAACTACTCTCGTCTCATTGCCGCCTACGACGCTGGTGACACTGCTAAGATTGCTGAATATCAAAAAGCTCTCGCTGCCGACGTCAAAGAACAAGCCAAAAAAATCTCTACCAAGTATATTGACCCACCAAAAACTACCGATTTTGGCATGATGTTTGTGCCGACCGAGTCGCTTTATGCTGAGATTTTACGTATTCCTGGCCTTTCCGATGAGGTTCGTAAAAAATTCAATATTACCATTGCCTCACCATCTACTTTGCCAGTGATGCTCTCAGGTCTCTTGATGGGCTTCCGCACGGTCGCTATTGAAAAACGCTCGGCTGAAGTCTGGCAGGTTCTTAGTGCCGTCAAAACCCAATTCGGCAAGTTCGGCGATCTCCTCGAAGGTGTCCAAAAGAAGCTTACCGAGTCCGCCAACAAGATTGAGTCCGCCAGAACAACTTCTCGTCAAATTGAAAAGAAGCTCCGCGATGTTGAGGAGCTTCCTGAACCAGAATCTGAAAAATTATTAAATTAGAACGTGCGGATTTTATCGAACGGATAAATCCTTGAAACTACTGGGCCAATAATACGGCAATATGGAATCGTGCCAAGGCGGTTTCTGGAGTCACCAGAATTATTGCCTTCGCGGTTATCACCTGACACGAACAGTTCACCTTCTGGCACTACCATGTCAACTTCACCCGAAGTGTATTCTTTTGGTCCATCATTTTCATCAACGCGCCACAAAGTATCATATTCGAAGCCAGCCGGGAATTCTTCGGTATAAACGGTCATTATACCATTTTTTACAACTACACGCTCGCCTGGAAAAGCAATTACGCGCTTAATGATATATTGATCTTCAGTGTACTCAGGGATATCGCAAGTGAGTGGACCGTCGGTACTACCATTGGCAAACACGATAATTTGCCCGCGTTCAGGCACGTATTCTTGGCCCATAAAATGCGCAATCGAGACTGCAAGACGATTTACGATTACACGATCGTCGTTATGCAAGGTGTTTTCCATACTGATGCCAACCACGTTATATGAGCGGTAAATATAAGTGTTTACTAGCACGGTACCAGCAATCACTGCTACCACAAAAATTCCAAGACTCAGGATATCTTTTAAGAGTGGATGTTTTTGAAAAAAAGTTGGCTTCATTGCTTCCCATTATAGCATAAATTCCGCATATGATTTTTAGACTTTTTGCTATAATAATATATATGGCTGAATATATTTTGACCCGCAAAACTCGCAATATCGCCAGCTCAGCTGTGCACGTGCTTTTGAATCTCGTTTTTGGTGTGGGCACGGTACTTTTGACGCTTTATACTAGCAGCCCAGTGCTCGGCCTTATCCTCGTGGCTATTTCTAAATGGCGTGTCTTTGCTGTGCGTTTGCGTTACATCTGGCCAAACTTCAAGTCTAACTTACTTGATTTTATCGTTGGTGTTAGCGTAGTTTTGATCACTTATTATTCTGGCAACGCATTAATTCTAGATATTTTGTTAGCCATCTTCTATTGTGTTTGGCTAATTATCATCAAACCGCTCACTTCAGATACCGGTACGCTCGCTCAAGCGCTTATCGCCGTATTTCTTGGCATGTCTAGCTCAGCTATTATTAGTGCCGGCTCAGACCCACTCGCTATCGTCGTGATGGCCTTCATTGTGGGTTATAGCGCCAGCCGCCACATTCTTTCTCAGAACGAAACCAAAGATTACGGTCTGCTCACACTTGTTTGTGGCCTTATCTTCGCCGAAATCGCCTGGCTCTGCCAAGCTTGGATGATTGTCTATACTTTTGGCGAAACCGGCATCCGCATTCCGCAAATCGCCATCATTCTGACGCTCTTCACCTTCCTCTTCTACAACGTTCAGCTCGCCGCCTTGAAGCGCGATGGTGAAGTCAAAATGTCCGACATCATGGCACCACTCATCTTCTCGGCCGTCATTACTGCTGTAATCGTACTTTGGTTTAGTAGCCCAATCTTTAATATTTAAACTCTAAGATAAAATTCTGAGCTTTAACGAATTCTAAGCCATTTTTTGCGGCGTATTCTTTGATTGCCGCGTGTTGGCACGGGTCGGCTTCCAAGATTAAGTATTTGCAGGCCTTTTTAGTGACGACTTGGTCGATTAATTTTTCAATCAACTCCAAACCCTGTTTATCAGCATAAAGTGCCGCGTCTGGTTCGCAGGATAAGGCCTTTTGATCAATCCAAGGCCATTCACGGTCCACATATGGCAAATTCGCCACGATTACGTCAAACTTTTCCTCGATCTCACTGAGTAAGTCCGAATTTCTAAACTCAATCTCTGCGCCAAGCGTCTTGGCGTTTTTATTAACTAGTGCCAAATAATCGTATTTATCAGCCGCCAGCACCTTGGCCTCCGGCAGCTCCAACTTTAACGTAATAGCAATACAACCAGAACCAGTACCGATATCGGCAAGTGTGGTAGGTTTTAGTTCTTTAACTAAATCAATAATATCCTCGGTCTCAGGGCGGGGAATCAGTGCTTGAATCTGACCTTCTTTTACGCTAAAACTACGCCCATAAAAATCACGGTGATTCAATACTATTGCTAGCGGCGCACCATTTTTGCGTTCTAATACGGCCAAATCTGCCTCACGCAAAACTTCTGGCGCAATCTCATTATCTTCATGTGTCACTAGCCAAGTTTGATCTACGCTAAGCAAATCTGCTAGAATTGCTGCGCCATCAAAGGCTCTATTCTGCTTCAGCCATGAGCGAACGTTCATTTTTGATCAGCTCCGTAATGATATCGTCAATATCACCATCCATCGCTGCAGGTATGTTTGAGCGTGAATAATGAATGCGGTGGTCAGTAATGCGGTCTTGTGGGAAGTTATAAGTACGGATTTTTTCAGAGCGATCACCAGTACCGATAAGAGATTTGCGCGCTGCGGAAGCATTCTTCATTTCTTCCTCTTTTTTGCGCTCCAAGAGTCTCGAACGTAGAATATTCATAGCTTTGACGCGGTTCTGCTGCTGTGAACGTTCATCCTGCATGGCTACCACGAGCCCAGTTGGAAGGTGAGTGATACGCACAGCTGAGTCGGTAGTGTTCACGCCCTGACCGCCGTGTCCGCCGGAGCGGTAAATATCAATACGTAGATCTTCAGGTTTAATTTCTAAATCTTGCTCGGATGCTTCCGGCAATACCGCTACGGTGGCCGTAGAAGTATGAATGCGACCCTGCGACTCTGTCACCGGTACGCGTTGTACACGATGTACGCCGCCTTCGAACTTTAGTTGTCCGTACGGGCGCTCGCCCGACACCTTAAAAATGACCTCCTTCATACCACCAGCCTCGTTCTCGTTTTGAGAAATAAGTTCGGTCTTAAGGCCATGATTCTCGGCGTATTTTAGATACATACGATATAGCTCGCCTGCAAAGAGCGACGCTTCGTCACCGCCGGCACCAGCACGAATTTCCAAAATGGCTGGCTTATCATCCTCTGGGTCGCGTGGAAGGAGCAGTTCTTCTAGTCTAGCCTCATCCTCGGCAATTTCAGTTGTTAGACGCTCAATGTCGGCCTGGGCTAGTTCGCCTAGTTCTGGATCGTTCGCTAGTTCATGCGCCTCGGCGAGGTTATTTTTCTTAGTCTCGATACCATCATGTAAGCCGATAATCTCACGTAGTTCGGCTGCGCGGCGACCCTTATTGGCAAAATCCGGGTCCGAAA
>Ga0265298_10001652_pt1 | contig 32816 bp, 34 predicted proteins | sample AusTroGonzalo_MG_3_FD_193486 | JGI IMG/M metagenome (GOLD analysis project Ga0265298, IMG submission 193486) | Bovine rumen microbial communities from tropical cattle in Woodstock, Queensland, Australia - Gonzalo_01 | ecosystem: Host-associated > Mammals > Digestive system > Stomach > Rumen ... | reverse complement strand
GATAGACCATCGCATCTAAATCCTTTCTTTAATGTTATCTTATAGTAATTGTTGACTTCATCTGCAATGATGACATACATATCTTCCATGGCAACATGTATAGCACCATTCTGCCATTTGTCAATGTTATGTGCTTTCATCAAATAGAAACTAGCCATGCCAATCATCCTCATCAAATAAGATGCAACCCAGCATTAGCCAGGTTGCTATGAACTGTAATGTTATGATCATTACTTGAACTTACTGTCAATAGTTACTTGAAGTTTCACGACATTAGTGTTAAGGATTGCTAACTGCTTCGTCAAATCCTCTAATAGTTCTTCATGATGAACCGATTGACCTTTAAGGTTTGCGATCTCAAAGTCGTGCTTCAACAGTTTATCATGAATATCTAATGAGTCTTTGTCCCTCGCAGCTTTCGTCTTTGAACGGTCAACCTCAACATTTCTAAATTTAAAGTATAGATAGGCTATACCCAAGATCGTTACGACCAAAGGTATAGCGACAGGCGGAACAACCGATATGATTGAGGTCAATGCTTCCATATTATTTCTTCCTTACGACGAATACTTGAGTGAAAGTTGCCTGGCTGTTCTCTGACAGTCCCTTAATACCAATTCTGCGTATCTGTCCAGGATAGTCAGCCTTGAACATGAAGTTAAAGTGATTGACCTGCCCAGTTGGAACACCTGGCAAGTTAACGCATTGCGAACCCTTCACCAAGTTGCTATCGCTGTCCAACGGAACGAGTGCGAATGTACCAGATGATGTAGTAGTAAATCCAACTGTTCCATAGAATTCTGTGCAAGCAGATACAGGATCTAGCCATGCAGAATCAATAAGAGCAGTTGCAGATGAGTTATTCATATCATACTGAATTTCCATCTCAATTTCATCGCCAGATACAGATGGAATTGGAGGAACTACCCATCCCACAGATCCAACCTGTGTCACGCCTAATACCTTACCAGTATCACCGGTTACCGGAGGAGGAGCAACGAAGTACTGAATAGAAGCATCATCATTCTGAATTCTTGCTCCTCTATCAGAATTGACTACAGACAGTCCAGATTTCGTTACTATTGGCTGCGGTGCACTTTCGTGGTACTCTACCCAAGATATCTTGCCATCTGCTGCACCAATGTTATCACGAGCCATTTCCTTCTCTGCATCTGTGAAGTTCTGTTCGTGGTCAACCATAACAGTCTTTGGCTCTGCGTCATACCATACTTCGGACCAACCCGCTGCACCATAGCCTTCTGCAGCCGGATGGTTTGAATCGTTGAACGGATCTGTATGTGTGCCTGTAATAGTTGTATTACGGAATATCCAAGGTAGATCATACAAAGTAGGAGTTGAGTAATTGGAACGATAGTAACGTGTTCCAGCGTTCATTAGGCATTCAACCCTCATCTGCGTTTCGGATGTAAAGTACTTTGAGCACTTAACCCATACTTCTGCCTTATCTCTAGGTCCATAGTTATCCGACGCTCTGTGTGTAAGGATCTTGATACCCAGGATTGTCTGCTGTTCGTGATCGGATACAGTATGATCTGCAAATGTACATTCACATCGCCCTACGTTCAAACGCGGAATAAAGTTACATCCAATGTCAACGGATGCAGATTCTGCAGGACAGTCACCACCGCCGTTATTCGTGCAGATGAGCTTCATTGCCAGTTCGTAGTTATATGAATAACTGTCGGATGTTCCTACATCCAATTCACATAGCTTATACCATACGTCTTGCCATGAACTGTCGCTGTATGGAAGATAGCATGTTACGTATCCATTTACTCCGTCAGCGTCAATGTTCTTTCTTGCCTGAGCTTTCTCTGCTGCGGTAAAGTCTTGCTGCAGATTTGCTGCGACTTTCATTTGCTTAATTGACATATAAATTCTCCTTTACAGAATAACTAGAGTATACTATGTGTTTATGCCTTTCCAATCATCAGGTATCTGTGCAAGTTCTGCAGAACCTGTTGCGCTATTGGTACCGCAGTTCTTAAACGTATCATAGTGAGACAAGTTTCCACTAACAGATTGTCTTAGCTGATTATATGCAGTGGTAATACCATAATTAACGCTTACACAGCCATCAAACATCGACTGTGCATAATATGCACCCAAGTTAAGATCAGGAATGTATTGAAGTGAACTGCAATTCTTAAACATATCTTTAGCATATAAAGAAGTGTTTGACAAATCAAATGCAGGAATTTCTGTCAATGAAACACAGTTATTAAACATTCCTGTTGTGTTATCTACTCTAGAAAGATCCATGTAACCGACTTTAGTTAAAGAAGTGCAGTTATTACACATCTGTAATACCTGCTGTAATGGACCATCTATTTGTGGTATTTCGGTCAATGAAGTGCAGCCCTCGAACATATGATTCGCAACTATTAGAGAACTAAAGTTAAAGTCTGGTATTGATGTTAAAGAAGTGCAGTTATAGAACAAATATGAGGCCCCTTCCATGTTTGACGTATCAAGCTTAGGAACAAATGTTAAAGAACTGCAGCCTGATAGCATTTGGCTAATTTGAGTATGTCCTGTTGTGTCAAATCTAGGTATAGATGTTAATAGAGGGCAATCCTTTAGCATAGTTTGTAATGCGCCATTATCCAATAAAGTCGTATCATATAATGCTACATGTGTAAAGTTTCCATGAAATGCAATGTTCCTCATGCCTGAAGTATTGACGCTTAGCACCTCAAATGTATCACCTTCCTTATACCAGAAACCATAAGTATCATTACATATACCATTATACAGAGTTTGGTTACCTGTTAACTGTAAATCCCAAATGTTTGGATTTGCAGAAACTTGTGTCCAATTAACATAAGCATAACCATTTGATGCTGCTTCATAGTGTCCAGGGTACCATGGTGTTCTAGAAGTATCGCCATCTGGATAAACCGGTTGACGCGGATCTGTTGAAAGATTTGAGAATTTAATTCTAACTGTCTTTGCCGGAAGGTTATAAGGATTATAAGCTTCACAAATAACATTTACATATACATCATCTGCATATGGTACAACAAATGATGTATCAGGAATAGGCATTCCGTCTACTGTTATGTAATTGAAAGCACAACCTGTATTTGGAGTAACCGATACAGTAACGATTGTTCCAGGCGTTGCAGATGTTGGACCTGACACAACACCATTCTCAACAATGTAATGAATGTTGGCACGACCAATGATTCTATCAAACCAGTATCCAGCCGGCGATGTTATGACGCTCCCGTTCAATGTTAACATGTTAAACCTCTTTCTTTAACAATCTTTCTTCTATTGATACATGGTCTCTGACTAATCTTACCTGGTACCAGGCAACATTCATTGTGCTTATGTTCTCCCTGCCAACCTGAATGTTAGGAGATGATGACTGACAGTTCATAAAGTATACCTTATTGCTTTCTATAGTAGTTGATGATAATATACCGCCAAGAAATCCTATTTCAACGTAAGGATCAGGATGCCACGAGGTACCTTGTGAACGATAATAACCAGACGGCACAATATTAAGTCCATACTCATTCGTTCCTTGACCGATGGAACCTGACTGCCAACCTTGTGTTGAAATGAGCTTATGCGCATTACCTTCTGCAGTTCCAACAGCCACAAGAAGATCGTTAATATCTTCTATAGTTGGCATGCGCCATCCTCCACCTATATTTGCAGTCACTCTGAATGCAGCGTCTGCACTGTAATAGTACTGGGTACCCATGTCAAGGCCGCCGCCGTATGTTGACACAACGCTTTCTTCACGATGTATTCCTTCACCGCCATCATCAACAGCAAGATTAACGGACATCCAGTCAAGATTGCCAATATGCACATGTGGAAATTCAACTCCACCACCAGAGCCTGTTATTAGCCTATTGCCATATTTCAATAATCTATAACTCATTTAAACTCCTTGTGTCATCAAATGTTATCATGTTGCGTTACCTCCCCATGATGATGGAATCTGAGACGTTTCTGCTTGAGATTCTGCTGTGCTGTTTCTTCCACATCTGGTAAAGCAACCGCTGTGACTAGCCGGTGGATTTGCTTGTGCACTCATTTGCTGATACAGTGCAAGTTGCCCACCTTCTACATAATAGGCTTCATAGAACGCATTGGTTACATCTGTCAATGCAGTGGTATCAAATAGAGGAATCGTGCCTTTGAGATAAGCTTGTGCACAATCCTCAAATCGTTCCATGTTGGTTACGCCTGTTGAGTTCATACCAAGAATACTGTGTTCTTTCTTATTACCCCAGAACCCAATTGAGTCTGTCATTAAACGTCTCCAACTTGTATTCTCGTATGTAATATCCCAAACACCATTGCCGCGTGATACCCATGTGCCAGGAAATCCTTTATTGCTGCAGTCATATGTTGTATCCGTTAACTGAACACGAATTGTGTAAGCAGGAAGATTCAAAGGATTCCACGGATCAACTGTTACTCCGAATACCATTGGTCTACCAAATAGCATTGGTCTTCCATTAAATGTCATTGCGTTGCCCATTTAAACTCCTTGTGACATCAAATGATTCTTTATTAAAGTATCCTCTTCGGCTGTAGTTGCTCTGTCAATGCCGGCAATTCCAAAGAACTTATCCAGATATCCTTCACCTGAATAGCCTGCATTGAAAGATGTCATCGTTGTTCCCATTGTGCGTGTATTTGCTACAGTTGATGCAATGGTGCTTACATCTGTTGTCAAGTTCTTAGCAGTAATTATACTTGCATTTACTTCTACCTTGTAGACATTATCTGTTTCTAAGCTGAAATCTGAACCTAATGTATTTCCGCCTGTTGTATGTATTTGCAGACGTTTGCTCACACAACGTAACATATAGATATATCCGCCGCCATTCCATCTCCATGAAATAATTCCGCCGGTAGCTGTTGAAGTGTCTTGCATAACTCGAACAAAGAATGTATAGACACTATTCTCAGCTTTCATCTTCTCAAGTTGGGCAGATGTAATTGTGGTATAAAGATAGTTATTGTAGTTAACATTATTTGTCAGATAGCAATTTGAGCCTGAACCATTCTTTGTCAGTGTTCCTGCAGCCAGGTATTCGCTCATATCCGTATTAGCATTTCTTGTGCTATTTGGGATAGATGTTCCATCAAAGTTATTTGCCAGATAGATGAACTGCATATCATCCAATACAGACGACGGTTCAGGAGTAGCTACAGCATTACCCCACTTGCCGTTCCACTTTAGAATGTTGCTGTTGAACTTTAACATTATGGATCCAATATTGTGATTGTAAGATTTGCAGCATATTCTTGTGCTTGTTCCTCTGTTATTGGATAAATGACAGGCTTTAAAGCAACGGCCAAATATGCTCCGTAACCATAGGTTAATGGTATTTGATTAGCAATTAATGTACCGGTGCTATTAGTCGATATATTGGCTTTAGCAATAGCATCAGGTCCTCCACTGGAGGGGTCCGTCGTATACATAAATGCACTATCTGCATAAACAAATTCATTAGTGTTATTATTTACTACTATAAATTGCTTTCCTTCTCCATTATAACCATTTGGATATGCTGGACCTTGCCATGCCAGGTAAGCTACCTGCCCACTACTATCGACAGTTATAGTAACATTACTTGCATTCATCACGAATCCTGCAGGCGCTTCCTTCTTTGCGAGCCACTTGTCGTTGGCTGCGTTCTTTAATACTTTACCGTTTAATGTATAAACTGTTGACATTGTTATTTCTCCTTATTTCTATATTTATGCCGGTACGATTGGCACTTTACAGATTGTTAATCAAAGGCGCAGTCGGAATGGTCAATACTTTGCCTTTATAAACTACCAATTCACACAATTTGCGTCCAGCACCCGGTGAGCTTGGGGCTCCATTCGGTCCAGCCATCCCGAAGCGCAAACATGACCATCTAACCAAGAATGATTCACCATACGTAGAGTCAGGTGTTAAGCCCCAATGCGGCGAGTACAATTTACATGTTAAACGTTTAACACCATTTATGTACCATTCCATCGTGCTTGTTTCGCTGTTGTAATATACATGCACGTAACGCCACCCATTAGTTAAGTTTGTAATCTTATAACAACGCCATGATGAACCACTTGTATATGTTGTGTCTGTTCCAGCTGTATATGAGTCACTGACAGATTTAATGCTCATAAGGTCGCCAACGCTGTAGGCAATTCTAGATACTGTACCAAATGCACTATTACCGTTTGCTACATTTCCTGGGTTCATCAAGTTTGACTTTAATATGGTTGATGCTGTTTCAGATGTTTGTGTGCCAGTTGGTTTCCACCAATATCCTACAGTCCATTCCTTTACATCAGCTGGTATACATGATCTAGACTTAGTCTCCATTGCATAGTTAGTTGGATTAGTTATGTAATGTTGTCCAACATATGATGCCGGCATCATACCATCAATATCAGACGATGCAATGGTACCATAAGTCATGTATTCAAGCCTAGACGCAGTTGAGCAATACCCATATAATGTATAGTTAATTTCATTAACGTCTGTCTTGAAATTCTCATTTGCATCTCGTTGGTCAAGGTATGACAACCAATAATAAGGACTAGATGGAGCAGATTTAAGAATCTGTGTGCTACCAAGATAAGCTGTGCCTATCTTGGTACTTCCAAGATATAAGGCACCAGCTGTAGTATTTCCTAATATAATACTCATATTAAGTCTCCGGAATCAAATAAAGAACAGAAGATACTGGTGATGCCGGCAGCGCATTAACAAGTTGAATATCTGTAATACCTGCAGTATTTAATGTTGAAAGTGTAGGTATTGTTGGCTTATTCTGGATATATGCCTTAGATGATGTATTAGTTTCATTCCAGTTTGCTTGGACTTGTGCAGGAGGAATTGCCGCTGACACAGTTTGAAGTTCGCTTTCTGTTGCATATACGGAAACATCAGGTATTGCTGCAGATACAGTCTGAATGTCACCTTCAAGGTTACCGGACACAGCAACAAGATCTGCCATAGTAACATCTGAACCTCCGCCACCTTGAATTGCTGCAGATACAGTTTGAATGTCTGCTTCAAGAATAGCAGATACCGCAGCATTTCCAGCTTTAGTTTCATATACAGATAGATCAGGTTTATTCTGAATATAACTTGGATTAAGCGAATTAGTTTCATTCCAGTTTGCTCGTAAATCAATCATGCCGCTCCCTGAAGTATCTACAGTTGATGTTCCTGTGCTCCAGCAGAATACTTTCCATGCCCATATATGATTCGGTGTTGATTGCTGAGGATTATAGAATCCCCAGAAGTAGAAGTAATACTGAGTACTAATGATATTAACATATGCAAGCGGATAAGACTTGCCATAAGAAGTAAAGAATAGACGTTTACCAGCATTATATGCATCAACCACATCTTTCTGAATACTGTCAGATGTTACCCAGAATATATCAGAATTATCTAATCCAGTTACTGAAATAGTATTGCCTGAAATGGAAATATAATCACCAGCCTGATATGCTGTTCCGCCACCTTGAATTGCAGCAGATACGATTTGGATGTCACCTTCAAGGTTTCCAGAAACAGCAACAAGATCCGCCATAGTAACATCTGAACCTCCACCTCCGGTAACGGCAAGTATCAAGTCATCGCCTGATTGTGTTGCAGACAAACCTGTACCTGCGACAACATTTATCGGATTGTTCAACGACACAGTATCATTGGTAATATCTATACCGTTGCCAGCTGTCAAAGGATTAGGCATAGCCGCAGACACAGTTTGGATATCTGTTTCTAGCCGTCCAGATACAGCAATGAGTTCTGCTTCTGTTACGTCACCAGTGCCACCACCGGTAGATGAAATAATGACACCACTTGCAGTTTCTGTAATAGTAATACCTTCACCTGCGATAACATCTGTTTCCGTTGGCTTATTCAAGATTTCTGCAACACCGCTTGTAGCATTCCAGTCGCTGTTTACCTGTGCTGCTGGAATTGCTGCAGATACAGTCTGAATGTCGCTTTCCAAATTACCGGATACAGCAGCAAGTTCTGCCTCTGTTACTGCTCCGGTTACTGAGCCACCGCCAACAGCGGAGATAATCAGATCATCGCCGCTAACAGCAATAGTAACATTGCTACCTGCAACCAAACCGTATGTATCAGGCTTGTTAAGGATCTCAGCCTTACCCGATACTGCATCCCAGTCGGCATTAACTTGAGCCGCAGGTACCGCTGCCGATACTGCGTCAATCTTATCATCCAATGTTCCGGATACAGCGATAAGTTCTGCTTCCGTTGCCATTCCTGTTACCGGACCATTGTCAGAAGAAATGATTACAGAACTTGCTGTTTCAAGCAAGTGAATGTTATCACCTGCAACCAATGATTTAGATACAGGCTTGTGCTGAATGTATGATTTCTTAGTGTCATCAGCTTCCGTCCAGTCACTCTGAACTTGAGCATCAGGAATAGAAGCAGATACAGAATCAAGTGCCGAAGAAACTGTTTGAATGTCGCCTTCCAATACAGTTGAGACAGTAACGATATCGCCTTCAATAGTGTTCTCAATAACAGATGTTGCTCCTGCAACTTCGTCGTGTGTTGCATATACAGACAGATCCGGCTTATTGAGTATCTCTGCCTTTCCAGATGTTGCGTTCCAGTCAGCATTTACCTGTGCTGCAGGAACGGCAGCAGATACAGCGTCAATCTTATCATCCAATGTACCAGATACAGTTTCAATGGTATTCTCGATAACAGATGTTACTGCAGTTAGATCGCTGTCGGAAACAAGTGAGTCAACATCTAGTTCTTCAAATTCAACCTCTTCTTCCTGAGGCAATTCTGGGATTGATGCAGACACATTGTCAAGTGCAGCGGACACAGTTTGGATGTCACCTTCTAATACTGTTGAAACAGTTACAAGGTCGCCTTCAATGTTATTGATGATTGTTGCAGATACACCTTCAATGTTATTCTGCAATACAGTCGAGACAGACGAAATATCGCCTTCTATAGTGGTTGAGACGCTTTGAATGTCACCTTCAATAGTTGCGCTAACACCTTCCACAATGTTCATTATTTCTGTGGATACGGCCGAGATATCGCCTGCAACTGCAGAGACTTCGCTGTGTGTAGCAAAGCTGTCAACATCTAGTTCTTCAAATGTAACTTCCTCTGTATCGGGTAGTGATGCAGATACAGAATCAATCTTATCGTCAAGTGTGCTAGACACAGTTTCAATGGTATTCTCAATAACAGCTGTTACTGCAGATAGATCATCATCGGTAACCAGCGAGTCAACATCTAGTTCTTCAAATGTAACTTCTTCTGTTTCCGGCAATGCAGCAGATACGGAATCAACAGCAGCAGACACCGTCTGGATGTCACCTTCAATAACAGATGTAACGGCTTCAAGTTCACCATTAGAAACAAAGTTTGACAGGTCAGGCTTATTAAGGATTAGACCGAAACCTGAAACTGCATTCCAGTCGGCATTGGTATCTTTAACTTCATAGTACCAATTACCGATATTATGATTGTATGTAGTGAATACAAGGCACTGCTTGTTATTATCATGTGTATATGGTCCGAATACCCACTTATATGCTAGACCATCAACGTCTTCATTATAGCAAGGCCAACCATAACGATTTACCCAATCGGTATTCTCTGTGTGATGTACATGCAATGCAACAACTTTGCCGTCATTTACATCCTGAATGATCTGCTGAGAATACTGTGCGAAATCATCATAGTCAGAACCTGTGTAAACAACGAAGTCACCTGTAAATCCAGATACGGCACCAGACACATATTCCAACACAGATGACACTGTCTGAATGTCACCTTCAATGACTGTTGAAACAGATAGGATGTCGCCTTCAATCGTTGCAGAGACACCGGCAACTTCGTCATGTGTAGCAAAGCTGTCAACATCCAGTTCCTCAAACTCAACTTCTTCTTCCTGAGGCAATTCAGGAATTGCTGCTGACACCGTTTGAATATCGTTCTCAAGGACACTAGATACAGCAGTAAGTTCGTGACGCGTAATGCCTGAAACTGTTGCTTCTTGAACGGCAGCAGACACATAGGTGATGTCGTTATGAATGTCTACAATGTCACCTGTGATGTTGGTTATCTGTCCTTCAATTACAGACGTTGCTGTATTGATGTCACCTTCAATAATAGAAGAAACGTTATTGATGTCGCCGTAGATGTTGTTTACGGTTTCATTGAATGCATCATTCGTTACAAAGTTTGCCGAAGCAGATTCAGGCAGAAGTCCAGTTACAGAAATGATACGGTTGTCAATGGTGATGTAGTCGCCAGGGAGATACTTATAAGCAGCACCGCCGCCAGCTTCAAGCTTAACGATAGAAAGGTTCTGGATTTGAGCCCATGACCAATTTACAGGCGAACCCGGAGCAAAGTAAAGCACAGACGAATCACCATGATGGGTACCGTCCTGAACAAGACGGATAAAGCTCATCTTCAAACAGTGACGATTGCCATTTGCATCAGGACCAGAAAGATCTTCCTGCCATGCACGGTCTTCGTTGGCGTTGCCTCTTCCGGTGTATACCAATACTTCGCCGAGCTCGTTCTTCAAATCTGAGCTTGACTGCTCGAAACGGATAACGCATTCAACAAGATATAAACCTTCCTTCAGGTAGATATACTTGTTGTCTTCAATGTGGTCAATGAAATCGCCTTCGTAGTCAACACTGTCGCCTGTTGGCACCGGCAATGTAGTTCCCGCTTCTGTTCCAGGAATCTGGATAGAAGAGCCATACATGCCCAACCAATGTTCAGGCATTTCTGAACCAGGTACTCCACCTCCGCCTGAACCTTCGCCACCCTTACCTGGTGTGACATTATAGCGGCTCATCACGAGAGAACCAAATGCATTATAGATGTAAATGTCGTAAGAATAACCCGGATCTGCCAACACGATATTGGATCCGAGGGAATCTAATGGAATCTTAAATGGATGTAATGTACCATCAAAGTCACTTGCACAGTAATACTTATTTCGTGTACCGTGATAGTATACTTCAATGTATCCGTTGGTCAGCGGCTTACCGGCGCTGTTAACCAACTGAAATGCGGGGTCAAGGAGATATCCCCACTGAACTATATCTAAATCGTTAATCATGCTATTCCTTTCCTCCAAAGCGTAGCAGGCATGGTTTATGTCAATTCAATAATTAGACATTCCCCTAAATATAGAAAGGAGTTAATTATGGTACTACCTCGCTGGAAAGATCCGCATAGGAAACGTCGAGATATATCATTCCTTAATCCTGATTTCTGTCGCTATTATGATCTTGACATGACAGACTTTGAACATCTTGTTATCAAATTGAAGAACGGTGAACAGTTAACAGAATTAGAGAATGATCGTTATGGCCTTTACATATTGACTATGTGCCTTATAGTTATGGAAGGACCGAAATTCAAGAATAAGCCTAACTATGAGAAAGAAGAAATCCTTGAGCAGCAATACTTTGAAATGTTGCCTGGGTTACGTCTATTCAATCCTGAGAAAGGTAAACTGTATAGTTATGCATATCGTATTGGGTATACATCTGCGTGTCATTACTACACAGGCAAGGCTGATGCATTCCGCAAAGAACAAGAAATCAAAGAACACTGTGAAGAAGAGTATCTGCTTTACATGGATGAAACATTATCACATAAGGTAAACACAAATGACACAAGAAGTTAAATCGGTACAAGGACCATTCATTAACATTGTTCCAGCGGATAACGGAGGCTGTGGATACTACAGAATGATACAGCAAGGCAACATGTTGCAGTTGCTCAATCGTGATGTTGTTGTCTCACCGTGGGGCAAATGGCGTGCTATCGGACAAGAAATTACATATACACAGCGTATCACAACACAAGAGATGCAGGAGAAACTAATCAAGTGGAAGGAACAAAGCCATCAGAAACTTATCGTTGACTTTGACGATTTGATTTGGGAATATAAAGGCGAAGGACTGCCTGATTACAACCTCTGTCGTTTGAAGATTGATACCAAAGCAAACACAGAAGGGCTAAAGAAGAACCTTGATAGATTGGCAGATAAGGTTACATGCAGCACAGAAATCCTCAAGGATTCGTTGTCGGAATTCGTTGACCCTTCAAAGATAACGGTTATCCCTAACATGTTGAACTATAAGGAATGGTACTTCCCTCAGACAAGGAGACCTGATGAAGATATCTTCTATTATGCTGGTTCATGGACTCATTATGATAACATCAATAAGAAACCGGGTGACTTTGATAAGAACCTCATTCACTTCCTTGCGAATAAGAAGGTCATTGTCAAATCTACTGTTCCATATTTCATCAAGCCAATTAAGAACTACCCTGCTACACGATTGACTGCATATGCAACGGCATTCTATCAGGAAACACGCAATGTTAAGTTCATTCTGGCGCCACTTGCTGAGAACGTATTCAATACATGTAAGAGTGACCTGAAGTATTTGGAATCTGCTGCTGTTGGTCGAGTATGCCTCTGCAGTGACTTTCCAGGCTCTCCATATAGTGGTGCTCATCCCTATCAGAAGATACCTGTGGGATCCACCAGTAAGGCTATACAATTCATTGTAGACCGCGCTTCTGAGCATTACGACGAGATATTGAAGTGGCAGTGGGACTACTTGAATAAACGATGGCTTGATAATAACATTCAGAAATACATTGACGTTCTACAATAAACAGAAATCCCCCGACAGTTTGCCGGGGGAATTAATGTAGGGTGAACCAGGAGCCGGTGTTTGATGCCGGCTCAGCTCAGATTACTGAGTAATCAAATTAGCAGTTGCGTCCTTGATGCAGACGTATGCAACGCCTCTCGGTTCGACAATACCAGCCACAGCTGCGATTGCCCAACGAGTCTTGTTGGTACCGCTGATTACGTCAACAGCGCGACCTTCATGCATTGTGATGCCTTCCGGAGAGCTTACGCGGCTGTCAGCGTTAGACCAGTCAAGTTCAGGCAAGGTGTCAAATTCAAATGCACCAGCCACGCGGATCATACCTGTGTAGTATGTACCAGCCTTGAGAGAGTTAACGAGCTTCTTGCTTGCGAGTCCAGTAGCAGTAACCACAGAACCATCAGCGTTGATAGCTTCCTTAGTTCCCTGACCAGCGAAATCAACCGGACGAACCTTGACAGATCCAGCAGTAGCATCTTCAATAGCAATGAATGCCTTCAAGGTAGAAGTCTTAACACCAACGAGGTCGGTAGCATAAACGCCTTCAACGAATAGCGGAGTACCAGCCGGAATGGTTTCGGTTACGCCAGAAAGAGCAATCACGTCAGCAGTTACACCCGGAGTGTAGCTCGAGATAGTTGCAGATGCCAATTCGTTAGCGAGATCTTCAGAGATTACCAAAGTAGGCAAGCCTTGCTGTACACGCACTTCTGCGTCGGCAATGGTTCCCTTGAGGTTCTTCTGGAAACGAGGTTCAACGTCAGCCTTCGGAGTGAATGCCTGACCAGCAGCGCGAAGGATAGATTCCATCTGAGAATCAACGAATGCGTACTGAGATTCGTTAGAGATAGAGGTCAAGAAGTTGGAAGCCTTGAACAGCGGGAGATAACCAACACCCACGAATGCAGTGTTCTGGAGGCCAAGGTCGTCAGCTAGAACGCCTTCAACGAGACCCTTAGCAAGCTTCTCACCCTGCTTAACTGCAATTTCCTTATCCCAGTTAACGTCTGTCACCTTCTCCAACAGATTGGTATTGATAGCAACGTTACCAATCTTGATGTTCTTGGTCACCTTACGTTCAACGAGGTCAGACACATGACCGGTAATGTCCATGCCTTCAACATATTCACCAGCGTCACGAATAACGAATTCGTAGCTCTGTCCATTGCGCTTTCCAACGAGCTGGTCCTTACAATACTGTTCGGAACCAACGGTTAGATACGGAGCAGCTTCTGCAGAACGGATAAGAACGAGTTCTGCCCTGCGGTTAGTCTTGAAATCATTTGCCATAATTTATTTCTCCTGTTTAGCGATAACGATGTGTCGCCAAATAATGATTGATTGAGCTATAGTCCTTCAAGAGAGATCCCGATGAAGAGCTATTGCCCTGTGAACTGATTTGCTTCCCAATGACGGGAATGTTGGGTTTAGCAGCAGGCGCTGGAGTTTCAACCGCCGGTGTTTCTACCTTGGGGGTTTCCACTTTAGGTGCGTGATGCTTCTCAAGGATTTCATCTGCAATGACGCGTACATTATACTTCAATGCTTCAGGATCCCTGCTTCTGAATAGGCGTCTCAATGTAGGCATATCGGTCATGAGCTGTCTTAGCACGATTGGATATTCCTGCAAAGTATCAAGATAGTTCAACACGACGTTATTCGGATCATTCTCTTGGATTGCTTCCATGAATGCCCTACCATTATTCGCAATCAAGTCGCGATACTGATTAAGTTCTTCGCCTTGGAAGCAATGTTCTGTAATGATTCTATCCTGCTCAATATCAAACTGTTCCTGTTCATTTAGATCTTGCTCACGAATATGCTTCAATTCATCTTGCATATCACGTTTCGCAAATTCATTACGAACATATGCAGTCGGATCAGGTGAACCATCAGGCTTGGTGAAGTGAGATTCTTCGAGACCCTCACGTTCCTTCAGCTTTGCTTCAAGTTCCTTGATGCGAGCTTCGTATTTCGCTTTCTGTTCTTTACGCTTATTCTTCTCACGGATAAACGCATAGTCACGTTGAGAAAGGGTATCTTTCTTCTTATCCGCTTTGACTTCAACTTTATCGTCGTTAGCAACCTTGGTCTCATCACTTACCTTGGTTTCTTCCGATTTAGGTTCAACGCCGTCATTTGACTTGCCGTCATTGGTCTTATCAGCTTTATCTTCAGGAGAAGCGGCGTCCTTCTCTGATTTAGATTCCTCGGCTGGAGTTTCCACTGATGGGGTTTCAACTGCAGTTTCGGTTTCTTTAGCCGGTGTTTCATCCACTTCAGGATGCATACAGGCAAGAGCCTGTTCTGTTGACATTGACATAAGGTGTCGTCCTTCGCCGGGGTAGAAAGATTAGAAGCAGCCCCGTTCCACTTCTAAACAAATTATTAGGGCAGGTTACACGAACGGTTTGCCGTAATTATCGCCAAATCCCTGGTTGCGCCAAAGGTTAATCAAAGATCTACCAACGGAGCCTGTTGTATGATAGTTACCATTCAATACTCGGGTTACATCGGCAGGATCTGCAATGACCATGTATTTGCCCATCCTTAGCACACCTGTATTAGGATCATAATCAAGATCCCCTACCCATGAAGATGAGGAACGCAATGTATGGTCTCTTGGTGTTTCATCACCATACCAATACTTTGGACTCATGCGTTCGGTCATCATTTCATCAATAGCGATTTCCTTTGCCGGGCCTTCAGGCATGCTCATAACGTAGTTATAAAGGTTATCTTCATCTGCTTCAACGACGCTATCAGGAATTGACGAAAGCATCATTCTGCGTTCAGATAGTGGCTGAATAACCCTAGCCTCACGGTTACCCGTGGCGCCAGAGTTACCTCCATATCCTGCACCTGTTAGAACTCTGAATAGCATTTAACTACCTCCCGGTCAATTCGTCCAACACAGCAGCACTGCCGTCAATGGCTCCATCAACGTATGCTTCCTGTGCCTTTACTTCTGCGTCGGTTTCAGCCTGTGCTTTAGCCACTTCGCTTTCGGCAGCCTTGATGTTGACTTCCTGTTGCTTCAACATTGCGTCGTTATCAATCTTAACGCCATTCTGTTCAAGTTTGGCTGTTTCAAGCATCATCTTATCACGTTCAGAAATCTGGAACTTATTGAAGTCAAGCACTCGCTGTTCTCTCTGGTTCATCATTGAGAGCTGTGCGGCATCAAGCTGGCGTTTCAATTCTGCAGCTTCCTGACGGCTCAATTCCAACTGAGCGAGAGATTCATCTAGCTGTGCCTGCATCTGGTTCATGATATGTACAGCAGCCGGATCCTGATTAGCAGTAATGAATCTGATATTGGGAGGAAGATTTGCCACGATGTTATCGCTCAACTCATCACCAAGATCATTCTTCAATGTATCTGCGAAATACTTTGCCAAGATAGGCTTCATTTCTTCAGGCATTACCGTTGCCATTGCAGTCAATTCCTGACGTGCCTTCATTTCTCTCGTAATAACAGACGGACCGTTCTCAAGTGTAAACTGCAGATCTGTACCGTTATTGAGCAACTCAATAGTAATCTTGCCAAGCAATCTCATTGCCTTATATGCGTTATTATAGTAAGACGCTGTATTGGATTCCTTTGATGTTTCCTGACGGAGTATTTCTGTTGCAGTTCTTTCTCGCTGGTCAACGATACCTGTTAGGGGAATACCCAAGGTATCTTCCATCAAAGTACGGCATGTAGAGATGGTTGCCTGAAGGTCACCTGTCTGGAATCCTTCCTGTAGCAACACAGGTTGATGTTCACCCTTCCAAAGAATAGCAACTGTGTCATCCTGGTTCATTGCTGCAGTGTTCTTCTCTAGTCCATCAATGGCATCAACGTTTGCCATAATGTTTGCCTTAGCAGATCTTCCCACTCTTTCAATCAGAGAAGAATATGCAATGTTTGCACCAAGTTCCAATGTCAATGTCTGCTGGATAATGCCGTTATAGTTAATCACATCTTCTTCAAAGATTTCATTACCGCATAGACGAATGATAGGAATAAAGCGAATTGGAAGGTCAACAGTTTCAACCACCTTATCACCAACGATCTTATGGTATGTAACTGTGTTATGATCATTCTTTACGAAATACGAAATAACTGCGACAGAATCTTCTGGCACTTCCCATTGGCTAAAGCGTGAGAAAGCGATTGAGCATTCCATATCAGGATATGATAGAGGAACTACGTCATCGCCGTATAGACGCTTTGCTTTCTTCAACGACATGTAATTGATGACAGCACCTTCTTCTGCGTCACTCGCTTCAGGAGTAGTAACGTTAGGATCCAATGCTATTGCATCAATGTGACTTGCAGATTCAACAAGAATGCGTGGTTCACCGGTATATTCATCTTCAACGGTAGTAACCACTAAGAAGCCGTATCCTGTCAATACGGCCTTACGAAATGCATCACATAGTGCAGTCTTGGTATCTGTATCAGCTTCAATCTTATCTATGGCTTCCTGCACGATTTCAAGTTCTTTCTGCTTATTCGTTAGTTCAATATGCCACGGCGAATTTGAGATCGGTGAACATATTGCATTTGCCATTGGATTCCAGTTATTCAAAGAAAGATTGGTTCTGTTCTTTCTCTTATACTTCTTGGTGTATTCTGTATCCCAGAAGTTTCCCGAATAGCGTCTCATATCATTAACTGCTCTGTCAATGGTATGAGAGAAACGCTTATCAGATTTCGCTAGGAAGGAACCACACTGTTCTATGATATCTAATTCTTCCATGTAATAACCTCTTTACAGTCAATAATTAGCCTTTCTTATCCAACTGACGGATTCTCAAGGAACAGTTAACGTTCGTGCCTGAGAACCAACCTGGGCCTTTACCCAAGATGAAGTTACGGATCTGCCATTCATCTGTGACGGAGTTAGGATCCTTAGCAAGGTCAGGAACGATAAAGTTCTGAGTATGATCTATCGTTCCAGACTGATACTTAGCGTAAGTAGATAGACGAGCCTGAACTACTGACGGACCATAGATAGACGATGCATAGTTATAAATCGTTCCACCTTCTGCAACGTAGTTGACGTTAGGGCTTAGATAGATAGGATCATCGCCTGAACGCTGTCCACCAATTCCCGGGTTATCAATGAGTTCAAACTCCAGATGAACAGTTGCATCATACTGACCAATAACGAACATTCTCATCTTAGTGAAATAGTTCTGCATAGTATCGGCATAAGAAGGGCTGTCAGGGTTCGTTGAAATGTTAGTACCCCAACGAATTGACTCGATGAGCATCCCAAGAGTTTCTGTCAACATACCGTTAGATGCATCTGTTACCAATGTACCACCAGGAATGATAGGTACTTGATGCATTTCCAAAGAACATTCAAATCCACCGGTGTTATTCACGAATGTGTAGTAGTTCAAAGCATCGGAATTCATACAGCCAAGTCGAGAAATACCCCAAGCCTGAGCGTTAGTAAGGTTGCTTCTGTTATTCTGAATAATCAGTGAGTCAACCAATACATCAGATGCACCGAAGATGGTGTTTGCCGACTGACCGTCAATGACGAGTCCAGCATTGAAGATGTTATTATCGAGATAGCCATGAATAAAGTGACTTACTGTAACTGTTCCCATCAAGTATGTAACATCTCTCGGAGTACCAGGTTCTGCAATTAGACGCAATGTTGCATTAATCTGTGAGTCTTTAACCACACAGTTCATTGCTTCTGTTGCACACATAATGATTGAGTTATATGATGTGAATGATTTCCATCTGTAGGCACCTTCATACTCACCGTTCAATGTAGAGTTACGTAGCGAGATAGTCGGGTTATTATTTGCTGTATGAACGTATGATTCGTCTAATGTAATGTTACTTCCTGTTGCAGAAATAACGACGTCAGCAGCAAGTCTCAACTTAACAGAGCAGTTAAGGAGAGTAACCTGCATACCGGCAGGAATGCTGTAGTAACCTACGCAGTTCTCCAACACGTATTGCGTAACCTGGTCGCTAAGGTCCTCTAACTGATAACGGTTAGCGTAAAGGTTCTTCATGTTCGTTACCCAGATGGTATCCGATGTAATCTTATTTGCTGCCCAGTTCGTAATTGGCTTACCAACGTTAGGCATGTTGCGGAAGTCAAAGAATGCATCGCCATCCATCGTCTGACGGATCTGCTTATACAGCCACATTGAGTTACGGAAGTCATCCATGTCAATCTGGCAGTTGGTGCATAGACCGGCGAGAGATACCGAATAGTCACCATCAAGGATAAACATTCTTTCATTCAACTTACAGTTATTGAATGTGTTATTGATGTTATTAACGTTATCCGAACCAATGTTACCATTCTCTGCAAATGTGCAGTGGTCAAAGCTATATCCGTATAGAGGATTTACCCTTACATCAATGAATGCGTTTGCCCATACCTTCTGCGGTGTATTTGCATCAATGATTACATTCTCATAGTTGAGATATGATTTGGCGTTCCACGATGTCTTAACGTTCTTTGCCTTAACATTGGTATTACCTGTAGTAAAGTGCGGGTTACCGTTCCATTCACCTTGAATGGTATTATCGGTGCCAAGATCATAGAAGCGTGCTTCTTCTGTTACGTCAATGTATTCTGCAATAACGTTCAGGTTGGAATACTTGAACCAACGATAGTCTGTTGAACCATTGAAGTAAGGTCTAATACCTGCAACAGAACAGTATGCAAATAGTTGACCAATCTGGAATGTTTGGTCTGCCATGTTTGAAGAGTTGGATGGGAATGCACCGAAGTGTCTTGAGTCACAGTGTTCTGTTGGCTGCACCATTACCCAACGTCCTGTTAGAATTTCGTTATTGGCAATGTATGAACCACCGGTATCTGCGTGAGTCTGAAGAGGATCCCACACATAGTTAATCGGTTCTTTATCGCCCAAGGTGTAATAACCCAACAGAGTAATAACCTTCTTACCACCAATAGTCGGAACTTCTGCAGGATCCAAATCACGCAGTGCTGCAATGTTTGCCACACAGTCTGCTGCGTTAGAAGTCAAATGAATATCATACTTAGCCTGGTTCTCACAGGTATACTGCAGTGCCCATTTAGATGGATCATGTGTATCAATGCCAAGAGCCTGTTCTTCTTCAAGACTGCCGGTGCCAATGTACTTATAGAAATACACAGTAACATCTTCTTCAATGAATACTTGATGTTCCGTTCTTCCGTACTCATCGGTAATCTGAGGGTTGCTCAATTCAACGCCATCTTGGTCATAGATAGGCGCAGGAGTATTACCATCACGAACCATGAACTCAATACAGCCATGTAGGTAATGGTTCTCGTTATCCCTATATCTTAACCATGTATCAAATGATCTCATGTTATTTCACTCCAAAGCGGATCTTCCACTTATCTTCAATGTCCTGTTCTTTCTGGCGCTGTTTCTCCTCTTCTTCCTGTTCCTTAGCATGTCTGTAATACATAATGCCGCCAGGAACTCTGGTATACCAAGGCAATGATTCATCACCGATAATGTTAGGAGCTTCGTTAGTGATAAGGCTCTTAACAGATTCTTCGGCAGCAAGTGAGGCGCCGGTAGGAACCTTCTTAGGATTGAACTGTAGGTTATAGAAATCACCCAATTCCGGATGAGCGCCTGACTGAACGTATTTCCATTCATCCTGTGTAAGCAATTCCTTATTACGGATCTTCTTCAATACGGCGTCATATATCTTCTTATCTTCGGCATTGAACTTTGCAGCAGTTTCACGCATTGCTTCGTCTGGCATGTGCTTATACTGCTTGCCGGCAAGGGCACGTTCAATCTTTGTGTTTGCTCCTTGTGCTTGGCTCATCGGAGTTTGTTTCTTTGCCATATCCTTGGCAATCTGAGCCTGAGATTTGGCAGTAATCATACCACCTTCATTCATGTGCTCAACGATAGGAACATAACGAGTTACCTTTCCACCAAGACGCTGTAGAACGACAGGAGCTGCCATGTTGGTAGCTATACCTGTTCCTACGTCACCAATGCTAAAGTTTCCTCTAGGATTCTCTTCATCATATACTGCAGCGTCATAGGCTTCTGCAGCAATAGGAGCAGCAGCATTGCCTGCAACATATTGAGCACCAGGACCTGTCAATACTTTGGCAACCTTACCGCCTTTCGCAACAGCACCAAGAGCTCTACCCCAAGGCACTGCATATAGGCTGTTCTCTGCAATGTCACCAGCATAATCCTTTGCCGATGGTTCTTCACCTCGTGCAATAGCTTCTTGCTGACGGCGTCCGAATAAAGTCAACAGTGTGCCGCTAACTTCACGCTTCAGGTTCTCTGATATAGGCAAAGAAGGATCCCAACGGCCATGAGCAATATCATCACGCTGCATAGCGGTTGCTTGATTTGCCATGTCACGATCTACCTGTTTCCAATCAAGTCCATTCTTATCTGCCAGGAACTGAATCTTTGACAGTGGAATGTTTGATGGATTCTTGTACCAGTCTTTACCAAATTCCTTCTCATAGTTCAATGTATCGGAAGGAGGATTGGATGTAACGATTTCACCCACGGAAGGCATGACCTGAAATTCAGGTCCAGTAAACATACGCATAGTAAGGTCACGGTTAGCCCAAAGGATATTGCGTATGTTTCTATCGTCTTCTTGCTTATCAATAGCGTCGGCGAGCGAAAGAAGTAGACTCTGCTTTGTCTCACTGTCGGTGAGATTATACATCTCCGTAAGCTCGTCAAGAATCTTCTCTTTAATCTTTGATGCCATGTTATACCTTATTTCTTCTTAGCCCATGCTAGTTTGCCGCCGGTTGCAGTATATTGAGGATTGTCCTTAAGGAATGCACGTTTCTGCAATGTATTCATCTTAGAGAACGTTGCTTGGTCATTCTTCAATGTAGTTGCAGCAGCGTCAGCTCTCTGTTCCTTGGTCTTGCCTTTCTTCGTTAGTTCAGTACCAAGGTCGGCGTAAAGCTTAGGATCATTCTTCAATTCCTCGCGGATTGCTTCAGCATTAGCCTTTGCTTCATTGGTCCATTCACCGGCAAGAGCTTCTTTGAATCTTGCGACCTTATCTTCATTAGTCAATACTTGACCTTCTGCCTGAGCAGCAGCCTCAACAGGAGCAGTAGGTGTCATTTCCGGAACTGCAACACCAGCCTTCTTGCGCCAATACTGTTCGGTGAACATTGCATCTGCGTATTCGGCTTGAGCAGCAGGGTCACCAGCAGATCTTCCATACTTAGCCTTTGCTGCATTCAACCTTGCGTTGGCAATCTGCCAGTTCTTCATGTTCTCATCTTGATTTGCAGCAGCAGCCTCAGCTTTCTGTTGACCAGCAAGATCCCTAGATAGAGCCATCTGCTTCAACTGCAGATCTTTCTGCTGTTCGAGTTGACGATTCTGGAAGTCAATCTGTTGCTGCTTCCATGAATTCTCCAATGCCTGTTGCTGTGCAGCACGGTCCTGTTCATCCATCTTCAGAATAGTAGATGAAGCAATGTTGCCAAGGTTGGATACGGTGTTGCCCCAGATATCGCCTTGAGCACGAATGTTATTAGAACGAATCTGTGCACCGCGCTCTCTGTTGGCAAGCATGTTCGCAATCATGCCCTGGTAGTCAACATTATCACGATTATAAATTCCCATGTTCAATCTCCTTAATAGAGTCCAGCCATCGCTGTACCGTATGCCTGTTGAGCAGCCAATCTATCTTGCTGAGCCTGAAGGATGTCACTCATACGGTTATCCTGAGTATTGAAGTAATCCTGAGCAAGGTTACCCTGAAGGCCAATCTTATACTGATTTGCGGTATTCAAGGCATTCAGACGATTCTGGTTATTCGTAATGGCGTCCTGATACTGCTGATATGCAAAGTTACGATCCTGGGCAAAGTCCTGCATTGCAGTGCGATATAGCTGGTCACTCTTCTCGGTAACGCCTTTCGCAATGTTCAAAGCAGCTCCTGTGCCTCGTCCCAAACCTGCACCTGCAGCTGTGTGCTGAATGCTCTGTGCTGTATCTCCAATGATCTGACTGTAATAAGGATTTACGAAATCTTCTTTAGTCTTATCGTACTGGAACTGTCCAACATCTGCAGCGTAATCTTCAGGATTATAGTTTGCCAATGCCTGCTTATATTCATTAACATCAGCCTGTGTTCCCAAAGAACCACGGTTGTTATAGTAAGAATTTATCTGATTAAGTACTTGTCTGTATTCGTTGTCGGTTAGCTGTCCTTGCTGTCTTAGCTGCTTTGCTGCGTCTTCGCGTGCTTTGCGTTCAGCTTCTGCAGCTTTATATTGTGAATATGATTGAATGCCGGAACTCGCAAGTGAAGCTCCAGCTCCAATAATTGCTGCTGCTACAAGAGGTGCCACTGTTTAATCTCCTTTACCTAAATTATTAGTTCCACTTCTGCAACACCAATACGCCAAATCCATTGACGTTATTTGGAATGTCGCAGTTCAATGTAGAATCCTTTATCGCAACTCTACCACCGTTTGATAGTTGAATAAAGCCATCATATACGGTTGGTAGCTTTGCATCTTGATACTTTGCGCCCCCTTGAAGGTTGATGAACAGCAAATTCTTGATGATGGTAAATGTTGCTTTACTATCACCTAACTGTCCATACTGCCCTTTCAAGGCTTCAATGTTCTCGTTGGACTGGTCATAACGAATTACTTTAACATCAACCTTTGCCATGCATCCTCCTTAAATGAAATTACTGCAAGGCGAGAACGCCACTTTAAGGTTCTCAATAGAGAACGGTATTGGTTCGGTAGTTGAGATTTCCAATGTAAAGTATTTACCCATACCCAAATGCCAAATGGTGGTTGAGTAATCGTATCTACCAATCTTACCCATGAAATAATCTTCGTAATCAGAGAAGTTACCTCCGTCCCATGTATAACGGATAGATACTCTCGGATTCAATTCAAGGTTATCATACTGGTCATTGAACGAATGTTGACCGTTATTGACTATCAGTTCTGCGCTGTCAATGTAGAACGGGCAATCGTTTGAAGTCAATACTCCGCCGCGGCGCATCTTTAACATTACTCTTCCATCATGTTCGGTATACTTATTCTCATCCATGTAGCAAAGTGCGTCTTTAGCGCCAACATATTGCTTGCCGTATGCAAATGTTACGTGATTATATCTCCAATATGTCAAATGGTTCTTATCGTCGTAAGATGCGCGGTAATGCCATGCATTCTCTGATACATCATACACATATGTCTTCTTTGAATCTTCAAATGTTAAGCTATAGAATACATGCTGATGTTCTTGCCAGATTGAGCTATATGCGTTCTCGGGATTGACTATCTGTGTAATTTCACGTTCAATGTCTTGAGTAGATATGCGTTTGATTTCTGTATCGGTAATCATGAACACGCCGTTATCACCAATATCCGATGATCCTAACCATAGCACAGTATTGCCTAGCATAGCAAGTGAGTTAGGAGCCTTGATACCAATGTTACCTGCAGCGTTATCAGGTGAAGAGAACGGGTTATTCTTATCATCGTTATATGAGAATACCTGCCAAGATCTTTCACCAAATGTATAGAGCTTTGAACCATTACTGCATAGAGCAATGGTATTATCAGGACACCATTCCGAATATGTTATGAAGCCGTATTTGGCGAACTGAACAGTATCAACTCTGAAGATATCGTATTTCTCAGGAGTATCATCTGCTGTTCCATCAATGAATGCCTTATACTGTGTGTAGTAGATATCCTGAATGTTACCCGCCTTATAGTCAAGTTTCTGCTGGTCTGTCAGTGACATCCACCAAGCACAGAACTGAGCTCTTTGAACATAGAATTCTTCAGGCTGAGAATCTTCAATTTCAAATGGATACTGGTATGATGTATAGAAAGCATCTGTACCTGCGTCATTTACGATTAGATAACCATAAAGATATGCACAGTGCGTAGGATTGATAGAGATGTTGCTGTTAACTCTGGTTGGCAGTTTAATGGAACGGAAGTCCATCTGCTGGTCACCGATTGATAGACCGGTGTTGACTGCATATACAGATGTACCATCAACGATAATCAAATGAGGATGAGCAGAGCCATAACCACCGGTTTCACACATGTGGCATTCGGTGTTCGTTGAATTGATAGTAGCAATTTCATTAAATGTGTTATCTTGATTTATGAGATACAGTGTATGGTCAAATACTGCATAGAGCACAGGACGATTATCATAACCTCGTGATACCCTATACATTCCTCTACATTTGCCTTCAATGTTTGCAGCTAGAACTTCACCTTGAATCGTTCTCATCAACAGCTCGGTTGAATGTTCTGTGCTGTTCTGGTGTTCGGCGAACATATTCAACGATTCGCCTAATCCGACCTTCATCAAGTTGGATTTCGTAATGCTTCCGGCTATGTTCTGGATTAGATGAACAGATGATGCCATGCAGCCTCCTTATAGAATACCCATACCACCAAGTAAATCGGCTTGAGTCATTCGTCCGGTATATCCGAAATAATCATCTCTTTCAATGATACGGTCAACTGCTTTAGGTGTTCTTACGTTATCAACGAGCACACGGACTTCATTCTCTAGTCGCTGCATCTGTGCATCGTCAAGGCGAGGATACTGCAATGCCAACTTATGGGCAAGGGCAACAATAAGCAATTCAACGTAATTATCCGGAATGAACAGATCCGTATCAAGATCTAGCTGAATGCCTTCATTGTAATGGATCTTGATATCATATGTTACCATTCTGGCAACGATTGGCTTAATCTGAATTAGCCATTCACCTTCGGATTTCTGAGTATATGTATAAACTCGTGCAGATTGAGAATAACGGTCAAAGTCTGCAGGAGCAACATATTCCATCTTTGCATGGAGCAAATCATTATCATTTGACAGATACAGCGCGTTAATCTTTGCTACATCCTTTAGATGAACATGTTGCCAATTTGCGTAATCAGGATGTTCCGTCAATGTATCGGTTTCATCATAGATATGAATGAATTGGCTATTCTCAACGGTGACACTGTTCTGTGTCCATACAAGAAGGTTATCTGCATTATACTTTGATACAATGCCCTGAAGTAGTCTAAATCCCGTTTCAAGAATATCGCCAGGAACCGCTTGACGGCGAGGAACGATATTTACCCTTGAACAGGCTTCTGTTATGATGGTTCTTGGGGAAATCATGTTTCAAACTCCTTTATACCCAATAATTAGATTCTCGTAGCTTTCTACACCCATCTGCGTTAAGTTTATCATATTCCTCTCTTGGCATGATGCCTTTGAAGAATGCATTATAAAGTCTATCCGTATCACATATCAATGGACGGTGTTCATATATCTTGCACTTACAGTTATCATCTAAATGGATACACGCGCCGTCGCCTCTGTCAAGATCTTGACGAACTTTGCCAATCTGTCTGCAGCAAGGAGCATTGCAGTTATCGCATTTAATTGCCACTGTTTATCCTCTCCATATCTTCTAATATCGGGATGATACGTTCAATGCGTTTACGCCATTCTGTTGGCTTAGATTTGAGAAAGAAGAAGTGAACTACGTCATGCGTCTTCTTATTGAGGAATACGAAATTATCCTCATTTGAGATATCCTCGTAGTGTTCCTCATTCAAATCCTTATGGTGAAGATTTGCCATTCGGGTTAGCTTTGCTCCGGTCACAGGATCATTTACCTGTTCCTTGCGTTTCTTATCCCTGAAGTCGCGCCATTTCTTTGAGCCACGAAATTTGGTCTTATCCTTCTGTGACATTATAATGCTCCGTGATAATAAAGATACTTAGCCGCAATATCTGCTGCCTGTCTAGCACTATATGTATTACTTGCGCTGTCGTGGTTCATTGCATAAACAGCAAGGGCAACAGCGTCACATAGGTCAGGAGAATGCCCAAGGATCTTCTTTACATCTTCCTTTGGGAGGAGTTGCTGCTGTCCTCTATGGTTAATAGCAACGCCTTGCGCCAATAGTTCTTCCTTAACCTTATCATTGACATAGAAGCCGTTCTTGACAGCTCTTGCCAATTCCAGATACATTTCTGTTCGTGCATTCGGATAAAGGTCAGGTTCAAATGCTTTCTGGGCAAAGTTGATACCTTCAATGTCTATGCCTTTGGATTTCGCTACATCTAATACACCTGTTGAGTAACCACCTGTTCCATCGGCAAATGCGTTCTTAATATCATACTGATCTTTATATCGGGAAATGACGGATACCTTCTGGAACGTATCGCCTTGGTTCATCTCTGTATAGTCAACCATGCCGAATTTATCAATGACGACGATTTCATCATTATCTGCACCAAGACCAGATGCATCAAATCCCAGATAGTGACTGCCTCCAGAATTCTGTTTCGTGACAGGAAATTCATTGCGGAAGATAATCTGTGATGCAACGTCTGTATCAAAGATTTCACCCAATACCTGCTGACGATAAAGGTTCGTGCCTTCACCATAACGTTCTTTGATTTCGTTCTTGAACTCTGCAGATGTAAATGGGTTATCTAATGCAGTTGCATGAACCACTTTATCAGGATAACGCTTTGCCAATGTAGAGAACCAGTTCTCAACTCGTCCTAATGTTGACGGTGATGAAATGAGCCTTACTCTAGAAGGATATTTACCACCACGCATACGGTCTCTTGCGTTATTATAGATTTCCTCATTGCAGTATGCAGCTTCGTCAATACCCAATAATGAGATTTCCGTCAATCCCAAGATTGCATCTGGATTCTCCGCAGAGAATGCGAACAGTATTGAACCGTTGGGAAACGTCAATTCGTTATTGCCTTTATTCCAATTAAGGTCAATGTTCATTTCCTGACAGCGCTTTCGTATTTCACGTATCAAGACCAATGTCAATGCACGATATGTCTGAGCTATAATGATGCCTCTTATGCCAGGATTTCTCAAGCATTGCAGCACGAGCCAGATGGATAGTGCATAGCTCTTTCCAGCAGAAATACCGCAGACTGCAATTCGCAAATCTGCGTCGTGTTCCTCAATGACGAAGCGTTTCTGCCAAGGCGCCAACTGATAATTCATTACTCAACCACAGTAAATGTAATGTCTGTTCCTGTTCCTGTCTTTACATCAACCTTCTTCTCCTTGGCTGATTCAGACCAGTGTTCCTTATCTCTACGCTGTAGAATGCCCAATAGAGTTGAGGCGCTCTTTGCGGCTCTTTCTTTCAATAGGCATTTCGTCAAATCGTTACGAACCAATGCCGTAACGTCGTTGAACAGTTCAAGCCATACAGTTTCATCATAAGGTTCAATGACTGTTCCAACAGGAGAGTTCAGGCGACAGATACGATACCATTCCTCTGCATTATTGGAAGAAATAACGCCTAGGCAAATTTCTCTAAGACGCTTTGTATTGCGTTTACAGGTAGCGCCGTTCTGGCTGACGATCTTCTCGTCATTCCATAGTTCAACGCCGTCCTTTAACGCATCTTTAACCCATTCAATAAGTGTCATCCTAACCCAGCCTTTATCTTCTCGATCTCTAGAATTCTATTAAGATCTTTCATCATCAAGCCAAGAAGCAACTTGATTTCAGCTAGATCTTCTTTCAACGAATCCTTTGCCGGAGATACTTCTTTATCTTTCTTTACTGCCATAATGGCCTCCTTTATTTAGAATTAGTAGTAGTTTGCCAAGGGCGGTACTGTGAAGCAAACCTGAACGTCTTAGGATAAACTTCATTATTTGGGTTATTTGCGGAGATTGGGATGAGAGGATCCGATACAGTGCGAACCAAGTCGTCAACACACTTATCATAATAGTGAGCCTTACGGTTCTTGAACTTGAAGTAATTGGTCAGGTAGATATCGTCAATGCGTGTGTCAATCAACTCATGTGTCCAATACTTGAAGAATTCATCGTCAATGCATTTGGCTTTGAATACAGTAAATGCACCAATACAGCCGCCACATCCCAATGAAGCGACTTCGGCATTGCCCATAAAGTCTAGCATGTACTTGACGTAGTCAGGATGGTAGCGCCAGTCATCATCAACGAGGAAGATGTTATCATTATCATTGAAGTCGCTGCGTCTGGTTAGGAGCGGCATGAACTTCTTAAATGAATAGATGTTCTTAACGCAGATCTGAACTATCACATTCATAGGCAAATCCAACTTTGGTATCTTATCATTGAACTCTTCTCTTGATAGCACCAAATAAACCTTGTCAACCTGTGAAGCGATAGACTCAATTGCTTCCATCACTTCGTTATTATAATTCTCTAACCTTTGTTTACATGTTGTCATAAATGCGTAATTCATTATGTAATCCCGTCTGTTGTGTTAATTACTTCGCCTGTAACTTTATCATAGCATGTAGCCGTTACTGCGACGTGCGGATAATTGTGATGCTTCAACCAAATAGTGAATAAACGTTCTGCCAATAGAGATCCTACTTTATCCTGATGTGGCAATTCAATTAGATGCAACGCCCAATCAAGCCATGCAGCGTATTTCCTGAATAATGCTCCTGGCATACTATACATGTTATGAGGATAGATTTCATTTCCTTCATTCACGTCTCTTATGGTTGACGCATATTCAGGCATCTTCTCAACTATTCGTTGTTCAACCTTCAATAGCAAGTCTTTATACTTTGGATGACAGTTGCACCATTGTGTAAAGAAATCTGTTGCAGTATTGTGGACTGTGTGGTATATCTTATCGTCTGATGCCGATATCTCAGGAAGGTTCAAATGGCGTCTTCCTTGAAATATCGTTATTCTGTCTGTAGTAACGGGTATGCGATGATATGCGCCAATGTCGCCGTATGTAGTGTCATTATTATGAATTACTTTGGCATCTCCATAAAGATAGCGAACACCATCTGTATGAATAATGTAAATCATATTACTCCTTTACTTCGGCGAGCATTGACTTCATAACTGAATAGCGAACAGCCATTCTTTCTTCAGGATCCTTTACATCTATTAAAGCAGTCTCAATGCGGCGAGTACCTTCAAGTGCTCCAGTCTCGACATTCCAAGCGCATAATTCAGTGGTTGGCTTTGCTGTCTTGATTTCCAATTCGGCGTCTTTATCCCATAGTTGAGTAATGTATTTCCACCAATCAACCTTTCTAGCTGGCATATCCTTTCGAGTAATAGTATAGTATTTGCCTTTATAGCAGGCTTCATATGTGTCGCTTAGGCGGCCGTAGTTCATATCTCTGTATGTCGAAATGTCTTTATGCATCAGTTTGTCAAGTTCTTTCTTTGATTCTTCGGTTACTGTAATCTTATTTGCCATAATGTTACTCCTTAATGTAGCAGCCCTGTGTAGAAGGTGGATTTAAGGGCACTTTGCTCCAGTCTGATTTGTTTAATTGCTCCAACAATTCAAGGCGTAGAATCCTCGCTTCTATCGTGTTAATCCGCTGTATAATTTCGTTCTTCTCGGTATCTGTCATGTTAAACTCCTTTCCATATTTATACTATCAGAAGATTGTGAAACTGAGGATTTCTGAAACTCCTAAATTTGTAAATAAATTGTTAGGAGGCGATATGAGATATATTACATTGGATATTGAAGGCGATGGACTTTCGCAGGAATACAACAAACAGGTATTTCCGGAAGGCAACCATTATGACAAAGATACACGAATTTGGTGTGTAACGTTTCACAACGGTTCAACCAACAAGACATTCGTCTGTAAACTCCCAAAGACAACAAGACGTTTGCCACGCCCTTACAGAGTCGGAAATAGCATATGTTGGTATACAAGAGCCTTTCATGAGGATTCAACAGTTGTCCCTGAAACATTAAATGGCTACAGAATTGAGAGAATAGACGATTACGGACGTTTCCTTAAGAGAATCGCGGAATTTATAGAAACTGCATCTAAATTAGGGATAATCATCTATTTCAAGGGATATGGGAGCTATAACTATGATAAAGACGCTTTGAGAGATAACTTTGCCAAATTTGGGATAAATTGTGATCTGTCTTGCCTTATAAATAAACACGTAAACAACTGGCACAAGACAACGCCGCAAGTTAATTCAAGGCAACATCTAGCCAATCAACATTACATGGAACAAGGCATTATTCATAACATTGAAGACGCCAAACAGCTATTTGATTATTGCACAAAGGAGACAACATGTCAAGATCTGCAGGATGGGGAAAGCTAAGACGAGAATACGCTAAGAGCGGAAGTAATCTAACATTCAGTGAATGGAGGAAAGCTAATGCCGATAAGGTTAAGGAAATAATTTCCTCGGCTAACGACAAAGAGAAATAATTTATTAAATTTGAAATAACTAATTATAGATTGAACATATAAGTCCCAGGCGTGGTTAACGCTGTGAAGCGTCAATGATACGGTAACGGATGTAAGAGCCCCACTTCGGCAAGATGGCAAAGGTACCGGAGGTATTGAGAGAGAAGGGCGAGGTCACTGGGCGTAGATTTGTTTCAGGCGAACAAATCACTGGATAGGTAGCTCGACGTTTATAATGCTGAGGCGTTTATAAACCGTTTCCCTAAGCGATGTGTGCTTGGCGCCTATCACGTGCATGAGCAAGATTTATTCCTAGGCATGTTACTAGCCACTGAGCCCGTGGTCCACGATTACCGCTAGACGGCTGGACAAAGCAACACGGGCGACCGAACGCGTCCTTAAAGGTAAAGAACATAGATGAAGCCGGTTTACAGCAGGACCAGAACCGCAAGCTATGAGTTATTCTTTATCCCGCCGATGGCACGATAGTACACGAAATTCAACAAACATTAAATCAAATTTCCAACAAATAATTCTCGGCTACGCCGAGGGCGGCGAGCCGCCCATCCAACAGCTCGCTACGCTCGCTCCAGTTCGCTGACGCTCACTGGAATATACAAATAAGATTATTGTAGTGACACTCTAATAACTGTTTGACAGTTCGCTACGCTCACTGTAGTTGTAACTATTGGACACTTGAAACTTTGAGAAGATATTTCAAATTTGACTATTGACGAAATGCGTAAACTTTGTTAAATTTGTTTCAATAAATATGGTACTAGAGATCATAGAATCCTCCTATAAACTAGGGTCACTGGATGATTTGCATTATTCCTGTCCAGTGACCCTTCTACGAGTTTACATATTGCCTCATGATACGAACGCTCCCGGCGATAACATCAATGGGAGCATCTTTAACCTTTAAGGATACTTTATGAGAAAGAATTTATTTCACATTGCAGATGTTGATAGGATTAACGAATATCTGTCCGAATGCAATGAATGTCACGAATTAGAACTAACAGCAAAGACCTATCTCGTTCGCGATGTATGTCGCCATTTCAAGAAGGAGCGATGGCATAAGTGTGAAATCGTTCAAGCGGTTGAGAACTGGATGTCACGTAATACTATGGATTCTGCAACTATGGCATCATTAACCAGAAGCTTGCCTCATCGTGGTAATGAGTTAACGCCTGAACATAGAGAGAAATTGCGTGCTGCTGCGTTAGGCGTAAAGGCATCTCCTGAAACATGCAAGAAGATATCAGAGGCAAGGAAACGTTATTGGGCAAGAGTACATGCTAATCCTAAGCCTTCAAATATAGATGATTTGATTTAATCTTATCTTATCGTTCACACAGTACTGTCGGAGTGCCGCTTGCTGTGTGGTGATTACCTCCCCGTGGTTTACCCAGTCCACGGGGTTTCTTTATACCTTCTGGATGTTGATGTAATCAAAGTTATCCATATCGTCGTTGCCCCAATGATCTTTACCACCGGCAAACCATTCAACCGCTTTATCTGCACACCCAGCTTTGAATCTTGAAATGCCGGATGCTCTCAGAAGAGAACGGAATATATCGTCGCAGCATTCTCTGGAGAATAGTCCGAAACCACTCCGGCAATAAAGTCCGTCATGTAAAGCTCCTGCAAAGTTATACACCACATTATGAGCATCCCACGATGGAAGGAACCACTGGAATAATCTTGGAACAGATAGACCATCGCATCTAAATCCTTTCTTTAATGTTATCTTATAGTAATTGTTGACTTCATCTGCAATGATGACATACATATCTTCCATGGCAACATGTATAGCACCATTCTGCCATTTGTCAATGT
>Ga0265298_10001650_pt1 | contig 32823 bp, 60 predicted proteins | sample AusTroGonzalo_MG_3_FD_193486 | JGI IMG/M metagenome (GOLD analysis project Ga0265298, IMG submission 193486) | Bovine rumen microbial communities from tropical cattle in Woodstock, Queensland, Australia - Gonzalo_01 | ecosystem: Host-associated > Mammals > Digestive system > Stomach > Rumen ... | reverse complement strand
GCGGCAAATATCTCGCTGAATAGCATTAAAAAGGAGCACATACAATGGCATCATACAAAGGTATTGAATATCTAAGGGCAAAACTGGCTATCAAGCAGGGACGCATCCAGAACAGGTACACATACTACGAGATGAAGTACTTGGCAGCGGATCCTTCTCCTCTCATCCCGGCAGGCCTCAAAGAGGCATACAAGAGCGTCCTCGGTTGGTGTGCAAAGTCGGTCGATGCTCTGGCAGACCGTCTGATGTTTAATGGGTTCGAGCCCGAGACGGATTTCTTCGACATGAATGGGATATTTGATCAGAATAATAAGGATATCCTCTTCGATAATGCTATCCTCGGAGCTCTGATCTCAGCCTGTGATTTCATTTACATATCACAAGACGAGACAGGCTTCCCGAGATTACAGGTAATCGATGGATATAATGCGACAGGTATCATCGATCCGATCACAAATATGCTCAAGGAAGGGTATGCAGTTCTCGAGCGCGACGAATACGAAACTCCTCTGGTTGAGGCATACTTCATACCGGGCTCAATCTTTATATATACGACAGGATTCAGAAGCGTAACGATTGAGGAATATCCGAACAGTGCGCCGTATCCCCTCTTGGTGCCTATTATTTACAGGCCTGACGCGAAGAGGCCCTTCGGACATTCAAGGATAAGCCGCGCAAGCATGGATCTGATGGACAAGGCACGGAATACTATTACAAGGGCCGAGGTATCAGCAGAATTTTATGCATTCCCTCAGAAGTATGCAGTCGGTACCAGCCAAGACGCAGAGCCAATGGATACATGGAAGGCAACAATTTCCTCAATGCTCCAATTTACCAAGGATGATGACGGCGATCATCCTATTCTCGGGCAGTTCCAAGCTGCGAGCATGACTCCGCATCATGAACAACTCAAGATGTATGCATCAGCCTTTGCCGGAGAGACGGGCCTGACACTTAACGATCTCGGATTCGAGACGGATAATCCTTCCAGTGCAGACGCGATCAGGGCAGGACATGAAAATCTGCGGCTCCTCGCAAGGAAGGCACAGAGAACATTCGGCTCAGGTTTCCTCAATGTTGGATATCTGGCGGCATGTGTTCGAGATAATATGCCGTATAAACGCAAAGAAATATATCAGAGTGTACCGAGATGGCTGCCTTTATTTGAGCCGGATGCGGCAACACTCTCAGGAATCGGTGATGCCTTCATTAAATTACAGCAGGCATTCCCGGAATATGTCACAGAGACAAAGCTCAAGAATCTTACAGGAATATAAGAGGTAATATATGGCAGAAGATATTGCTCCCGCTCTTCTTGACAAGGTTCAGAAAGAGTTCAAGCGGAATCTTAAGGCAGCAGGCATCAACCAAAAAGAGATGATTAAGCGGGCCCGGGACGGAACGCTTAAATCTATCAATCAGTACAGCAGCAAGGTCGGAAAAGCTCTCTCGCAGTCGTTTTTCGATGTGCTGACTCCTGATGTGATGCCTGACGGTACATTTTACTACAATATAGCGGTCAAGACGATGGTTCCCCCCATCAAGGATGCTCATAAGATGGTATCTGATGTGGCTGACGAGATACAGGCAGTCAATAATGCGAAGATGGGACTCGGAATCAAACCCGTGAGGCCTCCGATACAGATGGATCGGGTCGATGGCCTCATCAATATGATTACGAACGGCTTTTTTGCAGATAATGTTGAGTATTTTAACGAACCGATTAAGAATCTCGTCAATCATTTCGGCGATCATCATGTTGAAAAGAATGCAGAATTCATGGAAAACAGCGGTGTCGGCATCGTAGTGATCCGAAGAGCCGAGGCAACAGCCTGTGATTGGTGCAAAGAACGCGAAGGAATGTATGACGGGTACCGGGAAGCTGAATACAACGAGGCATTTTCCCGGCATGAAGGCTGCCAATGCGAATTGGAGATCAGAGGCGGCGGCACATCAGGCAAAATGCGGGCAGCAGGCCACGCTTTTGTAAGAGCATAAAGGAGGTAATGGAGGATGGCTACCCGATACGGTAATCAGACTCCCACGCACTCCGTCGTGCTCCCTTATACGGATTCAAAAGGCCCGGATGCTCTTGCTCTATATTCCGAGACGGGGCGAGAGCCGCAACCTTGGCAGACATTGCTGACTGACAACATACTGGCAGTCAATGAAGACGGCCTATGGACGCATCCGAAGTTTGGTTATGAGGTACCTCGAAGGAATGGCAAAGGTGAAATCCTGACTATTCGAGAATTATACGGTATCTCAATCGGCGAGCACATATGTCACACAGCTCACAGGACGACGACATCAAGCTCTGCATCCAAAAGACTTGCGGCATTGTTAAAGGCCAAAGGGTATCAGGAAGTATTAAGACCTAAGCAGAATGAGGTCTATGTAAATTCTTATACCTACTCAAAACAATTCGGGTTAGAAAGGATCACGCTCCTCGACACGGGTGGTTCAGTAGATTTTCGAACAAGGACATCTGCGGGAGGGCTCGGCGAGGGGTTCGACCTTCTAATCATAGATGAAGCACAGGAATACACAGACGACCAACAGAGCACATTACAATATGTGGTATCGGATAGCCCTAATCCGCAGATAATTCTGTGTGGTACTCCCCCCACGGCGGTGTCCAAAGGTACGGTCTTCCCCAAACTTAGAGACTCGTGCCTTATGGGCAGTGCTGACGAGGTTGGTTGGGCTGAGTGGTCTGTCGATCAGATGTCAGATGTCAACGATATCGATTTGTGGTACCTGTGCAATCCCGCTCTGGGATATCAGCTCACCGAGCGCAAGATCAAGAACGAGGATAAGACCGACGAGATTGACTATAACATCCAGAGGCTTGGCTTATGGATTAAATACAATCAAAAATCGGTAATCTCAGAGGCTGAATGGCTCGCACTGGAAGTCACAAGCGTACCCGAGAGAGCAAGCAAGAAGTTCCTCGGTATCAAGTATGGCATTGATGGTGCCAATGCAGCCGTGGCGATTGCATTTAAGACTACGGACGGCAGGATCTTCGCCGAGTGTATTGACTGTCGCCCGGCTCGTATCGGTAATGATTGGATCATGGGGATCATCAGCCAGATGAAGGACTTGGGCGGCGTAGTCGTTGATGGCGCGAATGGTCAGAAGCTCCTCGAGGAAGCTATGAAGGACGCGAAGATTAAGGTTAAGCCGATTCTTCCCCGGGTGGGCGAAATCATAGTCGCGAATGCTCTTTTCGAGCAAGCTCTCGAGAATGCGACCTTATGTCACAAGGCTCAACCATCACTTGTGTACTCGGCTACGAATTGCGAGAAGCGCGCAATCGGTTCAAAGGGAGGATTCGGTTACAAGTCGCTCACTCCCGACACGGAGATTGCACTGCTCGACAGCGTCATTTTGGCGCACTGGGCCGCGAACGAGTATAAGGAAAAGAAAAAACAAAAAATCAATTATTAAAGCATCCTACCGGGTGCTTTTTTAATACAAAAAATACGCAAACACGGCGGAAACGTGGGAAAGGACAGAAAATGGCAGAGGAATTTAAAGCAATCGAAACACAGGAGCAGTTTGATGCAGCTATCAAAGGAAGGTTGGAACGTGAAAAAGGCAAATATGAAGCCCAGATCGCGGAGCTCACCAAGAAACTTGAAACGCAGACAGGCGATGCTCAGAAACAGATCAGCGAATTGACACAGGCACTGACAACAGCAAAGGAGGAAAAGGAGGGCTTCGATAAGACCTTAGCAGAACGTGATGCAAAGATCAAAGAATACGAGCTGCACTCGGCAAAAACGCAGATTGCTCACGAGCTCGGGTTATCTTTCGAGGCTGTCAACTTCTTACAGGGCTCTGATGTCGAGGAGATCCGTAAGAGTGCGGAATCGTTGAAGGAGTTAGTCGGTACCAAGACGGCACCGCTCGCTAACCCGGAGACAAATATCGGCAACCCGAAGGACGCGACAACAGATGCTGCACTCCGTCAGATGTCGCAAAACTTAGTAAAAAAATAAGGAGATGAAATTATGTCAGCATTAAGCATGGGATCACTCTTCCCTAAAGAGTTAGTTACAGAGATGTTCAGCAAGGTTAAGGGCCACAGCTCACTTGCTAAGATGGCTCCCTCGGAGCCTGTACCTTTTACAGGTAAGGACTATTTCACATTCCAGTTCGACAGCGATGTTTCGATCGTTGGCGAGAACGGAGCAAAGCCCGCAGGCGATGCATCAATCGATCCTGTTACGGTTAAGCCCCTCAAGGTCGTATATCAGAGCCGTGTATCTGATGAATTTATGACAGCAGCCGAGGATTACAGACTCAATGTCCTCAAGGAGTTCGCCGCTGCATTCGCAAAGAAGATGGGCGCAGCTCTTGACAAGATGGCAATCCACGGCATCAACCCGGCAACAGGGCTTCCGGCGACAGCTACGATCGGGAACAACTATTTTGATTATGTGTGCGCAGACACAGCTATCACATACAGCGGCTCGGCTCCTGACGACAATCTTGAGAGCGCAATCAAGGTTCTCGAGGATAACGAGTATGCTCCGAACGGCATCGCAATGGCTCCTATCATGAGGGGTGCGATGGGCGCGATGGTAAACAACGCAAACGGCGCAAAGTATCCCGGCTTCCAGTTCGGTGGAGTTTCTGATCTTAACGGTATCAAGGTTGACTCCAATATCACGGTCGGCTCGGCTTCAAAGTCTAATGACCGCGCTCTTGTTGGCGACTTCAATGCATTCCGTTGGGGATACGCAAAACAGATTCCTCTCGAGGTAATCGAGTATGGTAATCCTGATAATAGCGAGGCAGGCGACCTTAAGGGTCACAATCAGGTTCTGCTTCGTTCAGAGGCCTGGATCGGTTGGGGCATCCTTGATAAAAATGCATTCTGCCTTGTTTGCAAGGATGGTACTCCTATCATCACGACCTAATGAACGTATATCGGAATAAACTCACGGGAGCAATTATCGAGATTCCCTCAGAGTTCGGTAGTAATAAGGTGTGGGAGAAAATCTCTCCCGCGCCTGCTGCCGAAAAGGTAAAGGCAGAGCCTGACGAGGATATTAAGATCGCGGACGCTCCCAAGAGAAAGGCCACAGCGAGAAAGGCGGTCAAGAAATGAGCGATTTTGCAACAGTACAAGATGTGATTGATTTATGGCGGCCCCTGTCGCAGGAAGAACAGACCAAGGCCGGGAACCTCATCCCGCTCGTATGCGATGCTCTACGCGAGGAGGCCTCCAGAGTTGGTCAAAACCTCGACAATATGATCGCGGCAGATACCTCTCTTGCATCTGTTGCGAAGATGGTTACGGTTGACATTGTTGCGAGAGTCTTAAGACAGTCAACAGACGGTGATCCGATGACACAGGAGTCACAGTCGGGCCTCGGCTATTCATGGAGCGGCACTTATGCAGTACCGGGCGGCGGTATATCCAATGCTATCATGAAGAACGACCTTAAGAGGCTCGGAATCAAGCGGCAAAGATATGGGGTGATCGAGTTCTATGAGAATCAAGGGAATTGATGTAGTTTTACATGTCAGAACATATTCATCTGATGACGAGGCAGGTAATCCCGTGTATACCACGAAAGATAAGACTGTCAGTAATGTGCTTGTGGCACCTACCACAGCAGATGACCTGATTGACAGCTCGAGGCTCGAAGGTACCAAAGAAGTATACACTCTGGGCATTCCCAAGGGTGATACGAATGTGTGGCTTGAAAATACAGTCACATTCTTTGGGAAAGACTTTCACTGCTTCGCTGAGCAGGAAGGCATCGAGGCCAATATCCCGCTCTTATGGAATAAAAAGGTATTCGTGGAGAGATACAATGGCTGATAAAGTTCGAATTGAATTGAACAGTGACGGTGTTCGGGAGCTGCTTCGTTCTCCTGAGATCATGAGCGCATGCATGGAAGCTGCAAACGGTATCAGGGGAAATTATGGCGGCGAAACGGAGTTATCGTCTTATGTTGGTGAGAATCGATGTAATGTATCGGTGATAGCGAGCTACGACGAAGCGTCAGAGAACAACGGACTATTGAAGGCGGTGTACTAATGATTGAAATATCAATACTTAATTATCTCAAAACAGCATTAAGCCCCACGAAAGTGACCAACGAGATCAGGCAGGGAATGCCTGATTCTTTTGTGTTTATCGAAAAGACAGGCTCACGACAGAATGACCGACTTTTCAATGCCACATTCGCGGTTCAGAGCTATGGCAAGTCAACCCTCGAGGCAATGACACTTAATGAGGCCGTCAAGAAGGCCATGTTCGGTGCAGTTGCCCTCAGCGAGGTCACCGATGTGTCACTGAACAGCGATTACAACTACACAGACACAACAACGAAGAAACCGCGGTATCAGGCGGTCTTCGATATTACACATTATACGAAGGAGTAAAAGATTATGTCACAGACAGCGAATTTTACATCAGCCGCAAAGCCTACTCCTGCCGGATGTCTCTATCGCGCACCTAAGGGTACCACACTGCCTACGACAGCAGACAGTATTCTGGATCCCTCGACATGGACTTGCCTCGGTTACTTAGCCGAGGAAGGCGTTACCAACAGTGACAATAAGACATCTGAGGATAAAAAGGCATTCGGCGGTGATACGGTGCTGACCATTCAGACCGATCATTCCGACAAGTTCAAGTTTAAGTTTATCGAGGTTCTCAATAAGGATGTGCAGGTGACTGTATACGGTGAAAGAAACGTATCCGGCGATCTTGATACTGGCATGACCGTAAAGAGCAACAGCGATGAGCCTACTCCTTATGTATGGGTCTTCGACATGATTATGAACGATGACACCATGCACAGGAAGATTGTACCTGACGGCAAGATCACCGAGAGAGGCGATACAGTTTACTCTTCAAAGGATCTCGTTTCGTACGATTGCACCATTACGGGTATCCCTGATTCGGACGGCAATACCCACTATGATCTTTACAAGAAGAGGCCGGTAGTAACGACCTAAGACTATTAAAAAGGCGGAGGTAGAACATGATTGAAGGAAAAACAAGCAGTGGCTTCGAGTTCACTGTTGATGAACGCATATTAGAAGATTGGAGTCTGGTCGAAGCGATCAGCATGGCAGATTCTGACGACGAATCAGAACAGATCCGCGGACTTATGAATCTCGTCAAGATAGTACTCGGAGATCAGTTTGATGCGCTGAAAAAGCATATTGCGGATCGTAACGATGGGTATGTTCCGTCCCCGGAGGTATCTGCGACGATCGTGGAGATCATAAAGACTTCGCGTGCAATAAAAAACTCGCAATCCTCGGAGGGATAATCAGTCTCGACGAGGATGCGCTTATATGTGATCTGGCTGAAACCTATCATGTTCTAAGGTATCGAGAGCTGTCGCCCCAACTGGTGGCAGTTCTCGCTTCCGGCTTATCTGAGGACAGTCGGATTAAGAGGAAAATTACAGACCGTAAGCTCACTATGGAACAACTTATGCTTGCGGGTATAGTTGATAGATTATCGCTCCTGTTGTGGTCAAAAACAGAGGACGGCATAAAAGGCATAAATAAGCCTAAATTAGTGCTTGGAACACTCGAAGGACGGCAGCAGGAGTCTTTATATCAGCACTTCGACTCGATAGAGGAATTCGAGCGTAAGAGAGCTGAATTATTCGGGGTATAGCATATGGCAACAGAATTGGCAAAAGCATATGTCCAGATCGTTCCTTCTGCTGAGGGTATAAGTGGAAGCCTGTCCAATGTACTGGGCAGCGAAGCGTCCGAAGCAGGAAAATCGGCAGGCGGCAAGTTCAGCTCTGCGATGGGTGGCGCATTGAAGACCGGGGCCGCAGCCATAGCGGGTATCGGTACAGCCGCAATCGGTGCAGGTACAGCATTGACAGGCGCGGCAGCAGGCGTTGCATCATACGGCGATCATATTGACAAGATGTCCCAAAAGATGGGGCTTACAGCCGAGGCATATCAGGAGTGGGATGCAGTAATGCAGCATTCCGGCACAAGTATGGATACGATGAAGTCGTCCATGAAGACCTTGGCGAATGCAGCCGAAACCGGGAATGCAGCATTCAAAGAGCTCGGCATCACCGAGAAGGATCTCAAGAATATGAATCAGCAACAGATCTTCGAGGCGACGATCGCAGGCTTACAGAATGTCGAGGACGATACCCAGAGGACTTACCTTGCGGGTAAACTGCTCGGAAAAGGGGCGACGGAGCTCGGGGCCCTGCTCAATACATCAGCAGAAGATACTCAGGCTATGCGCGACCGGGTACATGAGCTGGGCGGTGTAATGTCAGATGAGGCAGTCAAAAACTCGGCAGCCTTTCAGGATTCATTGCAGGATTTACAGACATCTTTCGCAGGCGTAAAAAATTCAGTCATGAGCGAGATGCTCCCCTCCTTTACATCGGTGATGGATGGCCTATCAAGTCTCGTTATCGGAGAGGAAGGAGCCAAGGAAAAGATCACCGAAGGCATACAGGGTATTGTAGGGAATATTACAGAAGCAATGCCTCAACTCCTTGACGGTTTTTCTACGCTTGCAGAAGCACTTATGGAAGTGGCTCCCGAGCTTATCAGCTCGCTTGCTCAGGGTATCCTTGATGCAATCCCAGAGCTTCTCCCCTCTCTCATCCAGTTGGTGGGCGAGATAGGCACAAACCTCATCGAATTGCTTCCGCAGCTCGTCGAGGTTGGCCTTGAGGTTATTTTACAGCTTGCGCTTGGTATTGCGGACGCATTGCCTGAGCTTATTCCGACGATTGTTGACACAATGCTCACGATCGTGGATACACTCATCGAGAATATAGATAAATTGGTCGAAGCATCAATCGCGATCATCACAGGACTTGCCGAGGGCCTCGTAAATGCCCTACCTCAACTTATCGAACGGCTCCCTGAGATCATAATTGCTATTGTGGAGGGCCTTATAAACAATCTGCCGAAGCTCCTCGAGGCATCGGTACAGATCATAATCTCACTTGCAACAGGACTTATTGAGAGTCTGCCAGAGCTCATCGCCCACCTGCCCGAGATCATAGCAGCCATTGTGGAAGGTCTTATCGCCTGTGTAGGTGACATGATGGAAGCAGGCAAGGAGCTCGTCAACGGACTCTGGGAAGGTATCAAGAAAAACTGGGATAATCTTGCAAGTTCCGTCACTGAGCTTGGCAGTAAGCTCGTCGATAAGGTCAAGGGATTCTTCAAGATTGGATCCCCTTCCAAGCTCTTTGCGGACGAGATCGGTCAGTGGATCCCGGAAGGCGTGGCAGTTGGTATCGAAGCCAATGCGGACAGCGTCAATGAGGCTGTGGATGACATGGTAAAGGGCGCGATGGTGGATCCTAACTATCAGATGATGCAGGATACGGCAGATGCCATGACTCCGAGCTTACAGAGCGGCATTGTTGCCGTGGGCGGTGATAATGGCGAAGTATCGCTCCTGACAGAGTACCTGCCATTGATTTTGCAGGCAATAAAGGATAGCGGCTTCGAGCTCTCACCCGATGCGCACGGCTTATTCAACCTGATACGGGATGAAAATAATAAATTCCGCAAGGCTAACGGTGTGGGCGCACTGGGATAAGGAGTACAGGATATGGCAGCAGATACAGCTATTTTCAAATTAAACACGACTGATTATTCCTCACATGTAGTCGCCGAGGGATATCAGGTCTTCCTTAAAGACATATATCAGGAATGGACAGACGGCGGGCAGAAAAAGCACCGGGATGTGGTCGCGAGAAAATTGCAGGGCAAGTTCCAGATGTTCTTCAAAACCGAGACAGACATGCAGACCTTCCTGACGGCCCTTGCATCGGTGAAAACAAGCGAGAACAGCTACCCGGTGCAGCTTAAAGCAAATAATGACTCGGTGGCATCCTTGCAGACGCTCAGGAATGTATTCCTTGATTTTGAGCCCGTAAGAAAACGTGATTCTGCATGGAATGATGTCTTTGAGGTATTTGAGGTCACAGTAGAGGAGCCTTAAACATGGCATTACCATTTAGTGATACAGACAAAGCGAAATACATGACAGGTCAGTACTATAAGGAGATTAAGCTGTATTTTCCGCAGCTTAGTCTCACAGTACTGAATAATGAGATATACGGCGAATCCTTATCACTCGAGGAGGCTATTTTTGACGGTAATAATGAGCTTTCTATCGTGGGCTGTATATCAAATAGATTATCCATTGAGATAAGGAATCAAGGCTTACAGCTCAAAAATAAGACTGTACAGGTATCAATCCGCATCGATGGCGGTTCATGGAATCAGATATTCACGGGATATGTTGATTCGGTTGAGACTGTAAGGGACAGATCATATCAGAAGATACAGTGTTATGATGCGCTGTATAAATACCAAGACAAGAATTTCTTTAATACATATGCTGGGCTTAATTTCCCGGTCACGATAAAGACCTTGAGGGATTCACTGTTCAATTTTATCGGCATCACACAGGAAACAATCACACTTGTAAACGATACCGTCAGCATCGACCAGACTATTGAGGACGGCGAGCTTGCTGTCATCGATGTGATCCGTGCTGTATGCCAGATGAATGGTGTATTTGGAAAGATGGGAGCAGACGGCAAGTTCCATTATATGGACATCAAGGCGCCGAGTGAGTTCCTGCCCTATCCTTCCGATGAATTATTCCCGGGAGCGGATCTGTATCCGTCAGACTCCACGCAGGAGACGGTATACATCGATAAGTACAGAAGCATAACCTATGAGGATTATGAGGTCGCCCAGATCACCGGCGTGACGGTGAGGGATGGGACAGGCGACGAGAATTACGGCGAGGCAGGATCCTCGGGGAATGTGTTGCTTATAGAGGGCAATATGTTCTGCAACGGTCTCGATCAGGATGTGAAGGAAGCCATTGCGACTGCTATCCTCTCCAAGGTCGATGTGTGCGTATACACTCCCTTTGAAGCGGAGACAGTCGGCTTGCCATACCTTGAGTGCGGCGATGCTATCGCTTTTTATGTTTATGACTACTCGAGCGGCACGCCTGTGACTCATATCATGGGCTACACCATCATGAGCAGGTATTTGAAGGGCATCCAGTGGATGACTGACAGATACACTGCCAGAGGTGCGGAGTATCAGCCGGAAGTGATCCCTATCGATCGCTCAGGAGCGAATAATAAGCAGATAGACCAGATCAAGAGCGAAGTATCGAGCCTTGAGAGTACGGTCTCACAACAGGCAGAAGATATCGCAGGAAAACAGGATTTTATAGATCTTGATTTACTGGTGCCGACATGGGATGCCCCAGAGGGACATATCACACTGAATTCGGAGTCATCTCCGGGCGGCACATATTATAGATGGTATCGACATGAGGGTAATGGTTGGCAACGCATGAATTTTGCACAGTTCGGTACAAACGACCTGACTCCCGGTGTGACTGACTTAGCGACAGGCGATATATTCCTTGTATATGAGTAATAGATATTATGGCAATAAAAGGACTTATAGGTATAAATAATAAGGCCCGACTCATTAAAGATATCGAGGTCGGTGTGAATGATAAGGCCCGACGTGTCATCAGAGGTTATATCGGCGATGAGAACGGCAAGGCTCGGAGATGGTACAGAGCATGGGTGACTGAGCCTGATCTTCCCTTCGATTTCTTCAAGGGAGCTGCAGCGGTATACAAGAATAGGCTGCATATCTTAGGCGGCGAGAGGGAGCCCCGGAAGCATTACTCATGGAATGGGACATCATGGTGCGAGGAATCGACACTGCCGTATGATTTTGTATTCGGTTCTGCCCTCGTTTTTGAGGGTGAGCTTCACATATTCGGCAGTACAGGTGCCATGAATGCACATTACTCATGGGATGGTGAGCAATGGACGCAGAGGGCAAACACCCCTCACTACTTCTACAATAACAACAATGCGGTGCTCTTCCAGAAGAAGGCGAGGCTTTGCAGTAGTGGATATGGCTCATACAGTCAGTGGGGATTTATCGATACCCTCGACAATAATGCATGGACAAGCCTGTGGATGGGTCAAAACTCTGCCTTCCCGATCGCGGTCAAGTATGAACGGAAGATACACATGCTCCCTGCATCAGGAGATCACAGCAGGCACATCACATGGGACGGCTCATCATTCGGCACTGATCTGGCGGCCCCATATGACGCGTGGTTCAGTTATGGAGTGCCCTACAATGGCAAGCTGCACCTGATCGGTGGTACAGCACGACCGAGATGGCATTATACCTTCGATGGTGAAAAATGGGAGCGTGTTGCAACATATCCCAAGAATATTTATTACTGCCCTGCTGTGGTATATCAGGACAAGATACACATGCTCGGTGGTATAAATGCGGACGATTACCGCAGGCACTACTCATGGGAAGAGGATGTCCCGGATATATACGCCACAGAATATGCCAAGGCGAATGTCTCGGTGCCTTCCGGCACTCAGATCATCACAATAAATAATGGATCAAGAACACCTGTCACAAAAGGCAAGGGTGATGCAGTATGTTTCGCCGTAAGGAATGCAGAAGGCAACTCTTGGGGTGGTAATTGGTTGGGTACTGTCGCTATCGGTCTATCGGAAGAAGCGGCAAAGCTATACTCTCCATATACAGGTGCAGGTATAGGCACTTATACCATTGACGGCATTACATATTATGTCGGATATCAGAGTACAAATGCAAGTTGGGGAGGCGGTACTGAGATTTCAAGCCCGATCGATGTGCCAATATTCCAAGACTGGTTCATGCATGAGGTAAACGGTGCATTCACGCAGGCCAAGATCGAGGAGATCATAGATGTACTCGGAATAAGGGTTAAAGGTGTAGAGATAGATTAAGGAGGTAAATCATGGCATACACAAAGCAGACATGGACAAATCTGCCGAGCAAGACCACGCCCATAAATGCCAATCGCTTGAATCATATGGAGCAGGGTATTTATGATGCCAATCAGCTTGCCACTCAGTCGGCAGCAGGCCAGATGAGCAAGACAGATAAAAAGAAGCTCGACGAGATCGAATCAGGTGCTGAGGCCAATGTCCAGAGCGACTGGAATCAGACCAACAACTCCAAGGATGATTTTATCAAGAATAAGCCCGGCAATGCCACAGATGAATCTGACGGCTTCATGAGTAAAGAAGACAAGGACAAAATGGATGATCTTGCAGTGCCTGTGGTCTCAGGCACTCAGATAGAATTTTAAATGAAAGGAGTATACCCACATGATTACAGTCACAAACATAACCAAACAGCCCGGCGACGGCATCAATGAGTATCAGATACATGCTTTTTCTGATACCAAGGAAGAGGTTGTGCCCGGTGCGGAGTTTATCGGCATGCCGACTGACGGCGAGATGCAACACGGATCTTCGATCGTAACAGCAGATGGAGAAATCGGTTATTTAAAGTCAGACGGTACATGGAATTGGACGCAGCTCGGACTCTTCCCGGTCGTGCAGGGCACTCAGTTGATTATTTAATTTAAGGAGGAAGGAATAATGCCAAACCCTATCTTAGAAACTTATAAACACAAGAAGACAGGCATCGTATATGATTTTGCCGATAAAGAGGCAAGAGCAGGCAAGAGCAATCAGACCACTCTCGCACCGACTGAGACCACGACGACAGCTTCCAGAGCGTATGCAGTCGGCGAGTATTTCTATCTTGAGAATACTCTCATGCGCTGTACTCAGGCCATAGCTCAGGGTGGTACCATTACTGTCAATGCAAACTGTGTGACTGCCATTGCGATGGATGAGGTCGAGGCCCTTTATGCGCATATAGGCTACAAGGGAGCCTCTGTATCTGCTGTCGATGCAAACGCAGCTCCTGTACTCAAGAGAGATATCACGAATGCCTTCTACAATGGCACCTTAAGGAGTGAGATCGCTGCCGGTAATTTCAAAAATGTGAGGCCCGGCGATTACATCATCGGTGCTTCCACAGGTACCACTTATTATGTGGCCTGCTGTGACTGGATGTTCAACAAGGGAGATCAAACAAGCGCGGCATATCAGGCGCAGGCATACGGTACCCATCATCTTGGCCTGATGATCTATAAGGCTCAGCCTACCACTCGTATGTGGGCGGGCTATGGTAACGCAGATCAGTCGTGGACTGTAAGTGCAAACGATAAAGGCCGCTGTCCTTGGAATGCTGCCACAACAGCAGATCCGACAAGCTCAACAGCAAAAGGTGAGAATAATACCAACATATCAAGGACATACAACGGCTCGAGTGTTTCCGGGTACATGGGATCCTTCATCAGGGAGCGTATCGATGCGATCCTGCTGCCTGAGTGCTTCCAAGCAGATTTCGGCTCAGCGAATGTGCTCAAGTTCCGCAATATCAATGGTAATGCGGTCGTTACCGACAAGCCTTCTGGTGGTCAGGGTAACTGGAATGGATGCACAAGCGGGTGGGGATGGTACGACAGGTACTGTGATCTCCCGTCAGAGGTCGAGGTTTACGGCTCGAGGGTATTCGGTTCGGCAATGGATATCGGCGTCCAGTGTGAGCAGCTTCCTATGTTCAAAAATGGGAACATTAACGAGTTCTTCCCGAGGTTCGACTTCTGGACCAAGGCTGTCGCCAGTTCGTCGAGTGCTGCTTATCGTGGCGACGGCGGCTTTGCCAACGACAACGTTGCGTCGCGTGCGCGTTGGGCGTGCCCGCTTGCTTGTATAAAGTAGGAATCCGGCACCCTTTTATGGGTGCCGTTAGGAAGGACGCACGCAAAAATGAGCAACATACCTGCAAGCGAAAGAAGACCAACGAAAATCGATTTCTTCGACCGGGCAATCGATTTGAGGACAAAGATCGTCCAATATATAGATTGTGATTTCGGCCCTACCCGACGCACGCTTAAGGATGGGGCTGAGAACACGACCTATTGGATACTCGCTCACATCCGCGAGGATATATACAAAGCTCTGCAAGACCTGATCTATTGTCTGACTCAGGCCAATACGATATGGATCACGAATATGTATGAATACAACGAGCGCAGGCGGTACATGACCAAGGCGATCGGTGACTGTGAGTACATACTTCAAGAGATACAGTTCGCGATCAGGTGCTATGGTGTCAAGCCGGAGAAGTACATCAAGCTGACTCCTGACATCGATGCACTGGTGCAATCCATCAAGAATTGGAGAAAAGCAGACAACGCAGTCAGAAACAGGCTGCAACAGCAAAAAGAGAATAAATGAGGGTCATTTCTACATGTCGCCAGTTCGTCGAATGCTGCTAATCGTAACAACAACGGCAATGCCAACAACAACAATGCGTCGAATGCGAATTGGGCGTGCCCGATTACTTAGATGATAGAGTCAAAAGCCATGTGCTGATGACTGGCATTTATTATTTAAGCAAGGAGAAGTGATCCTATCCGAAAGGAGAATTATCGGCACGGACACTGCCTGTTACGACAGCCGTAGTTATCAGCCGCGCTGAATTTAAAAATATGAGTCTTTTAGATACCTGTTTCAGTATTGAGAATCTGCATAATTCCTTCATGGAGATACGCAAGAACATCCATTTCAAATATAATGTGCAGAATTACAGGCTTAATGAGCTTAAAGAGATAACAGCCTTCCGGGAAGCATACGAGAAGGGGACATTCAAGTTCTCGGTAAGTAAACCATTTTACTTACGGGAGCGCGGACGAGAGCGATATATACAGCCCATAACATTCAGAGATCGCGTGATAATCCATGCCTTCTGCCAATACGTCCTGCTGCCGAAGCTGACACCATATCTGATATATGATAACTGCGCGAGCATCAAGGGCAAGGGCATCGATAAGTCGCTCGACAGGTTCCGGGTACACTTGCAGAGGTATTACTTCTCTCATGGATCCAATGAGGGATACATATTACAGATTGACTGCCGGAAGTATTTCGACAACCTGCGGCACGATATCATCATTGAGAAGCTCCGGGGGAAGCTCACCGACGAGGAGATCGACTTCCTTAAGATGATCCTCAAGGAGAACGAGGTCGATGTGTCTTACATGACCGATGAGGAGTATGCCACCTGCATGGATGATGTATTCAATGCCATCGAGTACAATGCCCAGAAACATGAAAAGACAGGTGAAAAGATTATGCGCAAGTCTGTGGGGATCGGCAGCGAAACCTCGCAGATCATCGGACTGTACTATCTGTCCGAGATTGATAATTATATCAAGATCGTCAAGGGCTTCAAATATTATGCCCGGTACATGGATGACTCATATGTCATTCACAACAGCAAGGAGGAGCTCCGGGAGCTTCTGGAAGAGCTCAAGGTTAGATACTCAGAGCTTGGTTTGCAGATAAATGAAAAGAAGACGCAGATCCGCAGGATCAGCAAGCCTGTAACCTTCTTAAAAACGATTCACATACTCACGAACACAGGCAAGATAATCCGCAGGAAATGCAAGGATACATTCAAAAGGGAGCGCATCAAGCTAAAAAAGTTCGCTCTTAAGCTGCTTAACCGGGAGATGACTTACAAGATGGTCGAGCTGCAATATATGAGTTGGCGCGGTACCATATGTCGGAATAGGGGCAGGATGTATAAAAATCATAAACAGATAGCAAGGATGGATAAGCTCTTCAATGAGCTTTTTATTTTGCCATTTATAAGGAGCAGTTATTATGCAGGACGCTAAAGTGATAAGTCAACAGGAAGCAAGGGAGATTCTGGCTGATTATTTCGGAGTACCGAAAGAGTCTGTCATTAACTCAAAGTACAGCTTCATAATCATAGGCTGTACCGATAAAATCAAACATTCAAAGGAGGAAGAAAAGAAATGATGAAGTATTACCTGATCGAGATTACAACAAAGGCAAGCAAGGTGGAGAAGGCAATCTATGAGTTTGCATCGAGGGATGAGGCCGTTGCCAATTTCCACACCAAGATGGGTGGAGCAATGAAAAATACCGACTATCTTGCAGAAATGTTGGAGGTCATTGATGAGCGTGGCGGCGTAGTTATTTATGACTACTATGCAAGACAGGTCGAAGAGCCTGAGCCGAATTCTGGCGAATAATAGGTACTGAAAATAAACCCGCCACACCTCTCAAGGAAGTGTCCCACGGCGGGTATTTTTTGAAAGAAGGAGGGGAAGTATGCAACCAGAAGTGGTAGTCGGATTGCTCAGCCTGTGCGGCACCCTGATCGGCACCTTGGGCGGTATCATGGCAGCCAATAAGTTGGTCATATATCGAATCGGAGAGCTCGAAAAAAAGGTCGAGAAGCACAACAATGTCATCGAGCGTGTATACAGGCTTGAGGATAACGATGCTCTCATAGAGGAGAAGATTAAGGTCGCAAATCACAGAATTGAGGACTTAGAAAAGGCGAGATCATGATTAAGGCAATAATCGGCGGGCTTATATGGGCTGCCGCCTGTTACATACTCATTAAATTCATAGGAATAAATGGAGGTGATTACGAATGAAGTTTTCAAACAAAACCTATGACATTTTGAAGTACATCGCACAGATCGTACTCCCGGCACTTGGTACCTTGTACTTTGCTCTGGCTTCGATATGGGGTCTGCCTTACGGTGAGCAGATAGTCGGAACGATCACGGCGATCGACGCGTTTCTCGGTGCCCTCTTGGGCATCTCAACAGCAATGTATAACAAGGAGGATAATAAGAAATGAAAAAGAGAATCAGACGAGTTTTGGCAATGGTATTGGTACTGACGATCATGTCGGCTGTCCCGGCATTCGCTCAGGAGGTTACGGATCCCAAGAAGGTATACAAAGAGGATGCCTTCAATGCCGACGAGGGTATCCTGATCGAAGACTTCCACAATATGGAAGTGTGGAGATGTGAAAACTATGTGAAATACCTCGATGGTGTGATCTTCAATCTTGAAGAGACTGTACGCATCAAGAAGGAGATCGTGACGAATTACAAGTATCTCTCCCAGTACAACAGCTATTACGCATCATACATTCCCGGTGCGGAAAAGGATCTCGCAGAAGCTGAGGCTTGGGTCGCTGCATATAAAGAATACAGGAAGGCGGTACAGGCTGATCTGCGCATAAGATATAAATACTAAAAGGCGGTGATCGGATGGCATACACGGCACAATCATTTCTGAATACACTCAAGCCCTATGCGATGAGAGATATGGATCAGACTACGATCCTCGCCTCTCTCACTGCGGCTCAGGCGTTTATAGAGAGCAACAAGGGCAACTCGGGGCTCACACAATCCTGTAATAATCTCTTCGGAATCAAGGGAAAATATAACGGGCAGGGTGAGCTCTTCTGGACAACAGAATATATAAACGGCATCAAGAAGCGTGTGCAGACGTACTTCCGCAAGTATCCCTCATGGCAGGAAAGCGTGAACGATCACAGCGGCCTGTTTAATCGTCTTGCTCGGTATAAGAATCTCCGGGGCGAGACTGATTACATCAAGGCCTGCAACAATGTGAAGGCTGACGGCTATGCCACAAGCCCCACATATGCGACGACGCTGATCGAAACTATCAACAAGTACAAGCTCTATGAGTGGGATCGTGAAGTACTCAACAAGGTTATTGAGATTAAGCCCGCGCTTGAGCCTGCCGCATACTATCCTACACTCAAACAGGGCAGCTGGGGCGAATATGTCCTTTATTGGCAGGTATATTTAAATGCGAACGGTTTTATCTGCGGACTCGAGGACGGTATTTTCGGGAAAAATACCAAGCTCGCGGTTATGGACTTTCAGTCATGCAATGGGCTTAAGGCCGATGGTATTATCGGGCCCAAGACGTGGAATGCGGTACATGAGCTCACGAAGAAACAGACGAGCCAGTTGATTATGATTGCATAAATCCTTTATGGATTTTCTGCATTGTATTTTTCTCCTTACGGGTCCATCTGCCACCATACAGGTGGGCCCGCTTATTGCGCCTGCATACAGGTGCATAAGTATCATATAAGTAACAAAAAGCCTTGCAAGCCCTTAAAACACGCAAGGTCGGATTCTGCTTAGCAGCATGATTTTTTATCCCCGAAACAGGCTGAAATATGCTTAGTTTCGGGGATTTTTTGTGTTTTATCGTACATTCGGTCGATGTGCATAAACCGCATAAAATCGGGGCATCATTTTTGCATAAGTAACACATAAGTAACACAGACTAAATTGAGTAGTCGAGCATCTCCAAGGATTCCCGGAGCTCCTCAATGCCAAGATGTGTATACACTCTCTCGGTGATCGTCGAGGGTCTGTGTCCGAGCAGGAGCTGCAAGATCAGGGGATCACATTTCGCCTTGTGCATATAGGTCGTGAAGGTATGCCGGCAATCATGAGCTGTATGTCCGCATTGGAGCTTGAAGGCTTTATTCAAGCCGTCATGGGTGTATCCGTACAGATTGCACCCGAAATCCTTGTAATCCTCCCAGATCGGGATCACATGCGAGTGTATCGGTATCTTACGGAGCGAGGGCCTGTTCTTGGCCTTCTGGATATCAATGCAGGCATTATCGATATCTATCCACTCGGGCTTGATCTCGAGGAGCTCCTTCGTTCTCATACCTGAATAAAGCAGCATCATCAGGATTTTGCTCCACCATGAGTCAATGTCCGAGATTGCGGATATCTGCTCAAGTGTCAGTATTTCATACTTCTTTTGAGTCGGAACCGTGTTTGATGTGAGGTATTTGCTCGGATTTTTGTCGATGATCTCATTCCTCAACGCATAGTCGTATATCTTGTGCAGGAGCGTCTTGATTTCGCCCTGCTGAGTGGTTGTGCATGAGTCGATACATCTTTGCATCTGAGCGGCCTTGATCTCCCTGATCGGAGTATCCTTGATGGGCTCAAGATACTTATAGGCAGCCTTATAATTTCCCCTTCTGCCTTCCGTGAAGGACGGCTCCGTCAATTCGTATATCTGGTCAAGAGTCACGGATCTGATGTTCAGATCATACGGGTCGTCGTTATAATCTGCAAGGGCCTTAATGGCCTCCTGCCTCGTGGCATAATATCCCAAGGGTTTTTGCACCTGTGTATACTTTTTTGTCTCCTCGTCAAAACTGATCTCGCTCGTGATCCTGACGATCCAAGGTTTACGACGAGCTCCTGAGAGCTTGCTGATGGAGCCGTATCCATTGCTATTGCGCATCTTCGCCCTCCTTCTGAATTATTTCCATGTATCCGGCTGTGATTATGCCCGCAGGAAGGGCCACAACAGCAATGCCAAAAAGACTGGATACCATGGTAATGATCCTTCCGGCAGTCGTTACCGGGTAGATATCTCCATAACCCACAGTCGTAAGCGATACGGTTGCCCAGTAAATCGCGTCAAAGAAAGTATCAAAGGAATCTGCCTCGACATTAAATATCACGAGTGCGGATACGAAAATGTAGGCCACAGCGAGCCCACAAACAGCAAGAAGGGCATCCTTGGATGTTTTGATGACTTCCATAAGAATTGCCACATTCTTGGAGTATCTGAATGCCTTGAGCACTCGAAAGACGCGGAATGTCCGAAACACTCTGAACAGCCTTAAGAGCTTGAATCCACTATTGAGCACGGTCAGAGTGGGAAGAATAGATACGAGGTCAATGATGGCCCAGACAGTGAACGGGTACCGAAGGAACGGCAGCCTCTTCCCTTCGAGCTTGAAATCAGCCGTCAGAAACCGCAGCAAATAATCGACAATAAATAATATTGTCGTGATAATGTCGGATATCCGAAACGCTCCCGGGGCCTGCTTATAGGCCAGAGGAATGATACTTATGATTATTGATACAAGCATCACCAGATCATAGGCGAGGCTTACCCGGTCATTATCCTGCGAAACCTCGATTATCTCATATATCCGTTTCCTTGTCTTATGCATATAATGCGCCCTCGTTTTTTTCCTCTTCCAATTTAAGCAGAATCAGCACGCTCCTGCGGATCCCGTCATCGGCCTGTCTGTATGCGATGATAATATCTCTCTCAAGTGAGCTCAGATCGAGCGAATGTGGTGACGGTTCTCCTCTCATGAATTCAGAATACCCACAATGAAAGATGTCGCACATGGCATTTATCATTTTCATGTCCGGCTCGGTTCTTCCCTTCTCCCATGATGAGATCGTCTTATTCGACACATTGAGCAGCTTCCCAAGGTCGGCCTGATTCAGCTTGTTTTCTTGTCTTAGTTTCCTGATATTCTCCCCATAACTCATATATTTATCACCCCTTTCATATTGAAAATAATAAATCATAAATAGATAAATGTCTACATTATGTAGAAAATAATATTGACAGTCTACAAAATATAGATTAAAATACAACCAATCCACAAAATGTAGATTTTTAGGAAGGAGGTCTATAAAATGTTGACTCTTAAACAGTGGCGCAGAGCTCGGGATATTACACAGGCGAGTATGGCAGATATGCTCGGGATCCATGTCGCCACATATCAGAATTGGGAAAAGGAGCCTGAGAAGATAAGCGTCTCTATGGCTGACAAAATTGTCAGCATTCTGGGCATCGAGCCAAACGAGATTATCTTCAAGAGTGATCCGGCAGAAGCAGAGGTGACAGCATGAGCACATGGAAAGAACACATCGAGAGATTAAAAAGAGACTGGATAGGTAAGAAGGTCATGTACGGCGACAGGGTTCACACCATAGTTGATGTGGACATCAACGGGATCCTTCACATCGACCTTCCATCAGAACACAATATGACGACAGCAGTTTTCGATGAAATCGATGTCAAGGAGGCACTTATATGAGACGCATGACAATCAAGGAGGCTGCCGAGAAGCTCGATCTACCAGAGCAGTCAGTTCGGAGCTGGGCCCAGACAGGTAGGTGTCCGTTCGTCGAAATCGTGGCAGAGCCCAAGAGTAAACACGGGCGGCGAACATACTATGTAAATTCCGCAAGACTGGAATTATACATCAACGGCAAATTATGACCGGGAAAGGGGTTTATATGACAGAGGGGATGAAGTTGTTTATATGGATGGTGTTTGTTGTTTGGGATTTGTGGATAATCCTCGATTATGAGTGGCATAAGAAGGAGGTGCGGTATGACAAGATCAGAAAGAGCCGAGCGAAGATCCGAAAGGCTTCACGCAATAGGGGACGCGGTTCTGAGCTTACTCTTTTATGGAACGATATGGATCGTTTTCATGGTAATAATCGGTAGAATGCTGATGATTTTCTGAGGTGCGGATATGGCAGTTCGAATGATACAGCTTGCCAGTCGTGAGGACTGGCTCAATAAGCGCAAGAGTTATGTCGGAGGGTCAGAAGCCTCTGCACTTGTAGGGTGTAATCCGTACATGACCAACATCGATCTATACAGGATCAAGACCGGGCAGCAGGCCCGGGAGAATACCGACAACAAGGATTATGTCATATACGGACATAATGCGGAGCCACATCTGCGGGAGCTCTTCGCTCTCGATTATCCCGAGTACAAGGTCGGGTATGTGGATAACAACATGTGGCTCAATGACAGGTATCCATTCGCACACGCTTCCCTTGATGGGTGGCTCACCGATCGGTATGGTCGCAAAGGGATCCTCGAGATCAAGACGACCAACATCCTACAATCGATGCTGAAGGAAAAATGGGATCACAGGATCCCTGACAACTACTATTGTCAGGTGCTCTGGTACCTCGGAGTAACAGAGCTCAACTTTGCGATCCTAAAGGCGCAGCTTAAGTACGACTATGACGGCGATGTATTCCTGACGACAAAGCACTACTACATCGATAGGGCTGATGTGGAAGAGGATATCACATATCTGATGCAACGAGGCGAGACATTCGCGGGCTATATAGAAGCCAAAAAGGAACCGCCTCTTGTTATAAATTTATAAATCTCAGGGGAAAGGAGAAATCACATGGAATTAAAAGTCAACGAGTATCAGCTCCCGGAAGTGATCGGCTTCAACTATGAAGAGATCAAAAACGAGCTCGCAGAGCGGATACACATCTATGAGACAGTCGTATATGACGACTCTCAGATCAAGCAGGCCAAGGCCGACAGAGCCGACCTTAACAGGTTCAAAAAGGCTCTGAACGACGAGCGCATCAGGAGGGAAAAGGAATATCTCAAACCCTTCACAGATTTCAAAGACAAAATCAATGAGCTTATCAAGATTGTCGATAAGCCCTGCGAAGTCATCGACAAGCAGATCAAAGCATACGAGGAGCAGGAAAAGGTCAGGAAGAGGGAAAAGATCATCGACTTCTGGGAGAACGAGCTCCGAGAAGACATTACCACTCTCCCGCCCGAGTGGCTTAAGCTCGAGGCGATATTTGAGGATAGATGGCTCAATGCGTCGGTGTCGATCGCGACAGCCAAGAACGATATCAAGGCGAGGATTGAAGGTATCAAAACTGACCTATCCACGCTTGAGAGCTTGCCGAATTTCGGCTTCGAGGCGACCGAAGTATATAAATCTACTCTCGACATAAATAAGGCTATAAATGAAGGCCGTAGGCTCGAGGAAATACAGCGCAGGAAGGAAGAGGCTGCAAGGCTTAGAGCCGAAGCAGAAGCAAGAGCAAAAGCAGAAGCTGAGGCTCGGGCTCGGGCTCGGGCTCAGGAAGAGGCCGATTATTCAGAAGCAGAAGCTGAAATGCCCACAGAATCAGCGGTTGAAGCTGTCGAAGAGGATCCTATTTCATACGAAGAATCTGAACAGCCTGCTGCCACTTGGGTCAATTTTTCGGCTCTGCTCACGACCGATCAGGCCCTCATGCTCAGGGATTTTCTGGAAGAGAACGAGATCGAGTTCAGAGCAATATAGGAGGCGCATATGTTTATTAACCTATGCAGATTAACAGATGATTATATAGGCGGCAGGATCAAGCTCGACAGCTTCGAGGATCTCGAGGATGCCCTTAAGACAGCCCGGGGATATGTCGAAACGTCGCTCGCTCTGGGAGAAGACATCGAGCTTGTGATCGACCTGCATTTTGAACGGAAGGAGAACAAAAAAGATGGCAGTAAATAACTCATTAGCAAAGAGCCAGAGGCTCGGACTTACAGCATACCTCACACAGGATGCAGTCAAGGATCAGATCAACAGTATTGTCGGTGGCAAGGATGGCACAAAGTTCGTCACGGCAATCGTATCAGCGGTAAATGCAAACCCGGCATTACAGGAATGCACAAATCCATCGATATTATCTGCTGCCCTTCTCGGGCATTCACTCAAGTTATCACCGAGCCCTCAGCTCGGGTACTACTACCTCGTACCCTTCAATGACAAAGAAAAAGGCAAAGTGGCACAGTTTCAGCTCGGATACAAGGGATATATACAGCTTGCATTAAGATCAGGCCAGTATAAGAAACTTAATGTCCTTGCACTCAAGGAAGGCGAGCTTGAATACTTCGATCCGCTCAATGAGGATATCAAGGTAAATCTCATGGTAGATAAGTGGGATGAACGGGAAAAAGCAGCCACAATCGGATACTATGCCATGTTTGAGCTTACAAACGGATTCCGAAAGGCCATATATTGGAGCAAGGCGCAGATGGAAAATCATGCAATCACTTACAGCCCCGGATACAAAGCCAAGAAGGGATATACATTTTGGGAGAAAAATTTCGACGCGATGGCATACAAGACAATGCTAAGGCAGCTCATCAGTAAATGGGGAATTATGAGCGTAGAAATGCAGACTGCTTTCGATTCTGACATGGCGGTGATTCACGAGGATGGCACCAAAACCTATGTCGAGAACGATGACGATATCATCGATACCGAGGCAAAAGAGGTCAAGCCTGCTGCCCCGGCAAAAGAAAAGAAGCAGGCCAAACCCGCAGATGATGCGGCGGCTGCATTATTCGGGGGAGGTGAGAAATAATGGCAGGAGCCCTTAAACACAAACAGAGATCCCAGTACAGCTACCATGACCAGATGCCGTACCATCAGTTCCATGTTCATGCTGCAAGGGTACAGGAAAGGAAGGACAAGCTGTCGCTCTTGGATAGACTCAAAAAGTTTATGAACAAGAGAACGACCAACAAATAGGAGGATATAACAGGGATCTGACGAACGATGTGATAACGATCACCGAGCACGTTAAGGGCCAGATCAAGGGTCAGCTCTCCTTTGACGACCTTGGCTTTGTGATGGAAGACATAGCAGAGCCCGAGGATCCCGGGTGTGATCCTGAGACGGGTGAGATCATGGAGAATAAGCAGGAAGAAAATACCGAAAAGCCTGCGATCGTAGATTTCAGAAAGATTAAGGAGGGATAAAGATGATAAAAACAGCCATCGACAGGATATTACAGCTTGCAGATCCGCATATTGAGTACATAAACGGGAGGGCATACAGCGACAAATCCCTACAATCAATAGATGCCGAGCTGAGAGCAACAGGCATCAAAATGACATCACTCTCGAGCCTTGTCAATTATATAAATTCGGGCATGGATCGCAAAGAATGCACATACTTAGTACACGTCATATCTCCCACTGAGGTAATCCTTGCTTCCTGCCTTGACGGTGATCGGCAGCGAGAAATCTTAGCAGATATCAGGGCCGAAGTTCCTGAGTTTTCATTTAATCGTGAGATACCCCACGAGAGCTTCATCATAGGTGTGCAATCGAAATTCGTAGACGGATCAAGTGAGCACAATGACAAGGCACTCATTCTTAAGTTTGCCGGGACGGTCACAACAGGATCAGTGACCGAATACGGTGACGATGGCGTCACCCAGAAGGCCACCATTAAGAACGGGGTCGCATCCATGGCAGAGGCTATTGTACCCAGTCCTTGCAGATTGAAACCTTTTAGGACATTTATTGAGGTCGAGCAGCCTGCGAGTGACTTCATTTTCAGACTCAGCGAAAAGTCAGGCGAGATATACTGCGCTCTTTATGAAGCAGATGGCGGGGCTTGGAAAACTGAGGCTAAGAAGAATATATACAACTATCTTCACGATCAGCTTAAAGACCGGGAAGATATCCTCGTAATTGCGTAGGTAACTATTAACTTTCATGCTAATACAATTTGTATCACGACAGTTGTAAGTCATTTCAGAGCCCCTGCTGCCACCCTGCGGCAGGGGAGAAAGGAGAAAAGGATGTATAAAGTAAGGGTATTCAAGACAGATAAAGGCAGGGCCGTCTATGCGGTGACCGGGTTCGACTTTACAGGCACAGGGGGATCCATAGAAATGGCGATCGCAGAGGTTGCCCGTTATAAGAAGGAAAGCGTCAAGGCTGCGAAGGTTCGCTATAATGCCAAGCCGGGCGTGATTGCTCCTTACAAGGATGGCCTCGATGGTTTATATTTTGCCGGGGCACTCAAGCGCAAAGATGTTGAGCCCTGCATCATGGTATGGAAGGGCCAGGCACTTGCATATGACAGCATGGCGTAACTACTACAACAAAGGATATGCAAAATATAAAAACCACAAAACAGTCGTTGACGGGATCCAGTTCGACAGCCGGAAGGAAGCTCGCAGGTGGCAGGAGTTAAAACTTGCGGAGGCAGCAGGCGCAATCGGTGATTTACAGCGTCAGGTTCGTTTCGAGCTGATCCCGGTACAACGGGAGCCTGACACTCGTGGCCCAAAGGGCGGCCTTAAACAAGGCAGGGTCATTGAGCGCAAGGTCGAGTATGTTGCGGACTTCGTTTATACCGATCTGCATACTGGCAGCACAGTGGTTGAGGATACCAAAGGTATGAGAACCAAGGATTTTGTTATCAAGCGGAAGCTCATGCTCTATATGCACGGGATCCGCGTCAAGGAAATATAAGGGGGTGCAGTACATGAAATTGACAGACTTGATTTATAAGAAATTGAAGATCAGCGAACATCTGAGGGATTGTGACAATGATCTGTATCTTGCGGTATGCACAGAGCTGAATCCTTCTGCGATACATAAGCCGTTCTATGAGGTCATGTTAGATCTTAAGAGCTACGGCCTGCCCTCGATCGAGACGGTGACGAGGCTCCGCAGGAAGGTACAGGCAGAGCATCCAGAGGTCAGGGCATCCAATCAGGTGATGCAGTGGCGCGAGGATAAAGAAGAACAGGCAAGAGCAGGGATATTTGTATGAGTGAAAACAACGGCTATATAAAAATACATCGCAAGATCCTCGAGTGGGAATGGTACGACGACAACAACACATACAGGCTCTTCACTCACTGCCTTTTGCGGGCAAACTGGAAGTCTGGGTCATGGCATGGGATCAAATACAATGCCGGGGAATTTATCACAAGCCTGCCAACCTTAGCAAAAGAGACACATCTGTCAGTCAGTCAGGTGCGTGTTGCCCTTAATCACTTAAAAATGACAGGTGAAGTGACAGACCGTAGACACGGCAATGCCCGCATAATTACTGTGGTTAAGTGGTATAACTATCAGTTGGATGACAGACCTGCTGACAGACCTGTGACAGACCAATCGCAGAACGATGACAGACCTGTGACAGCAGATGAAGAAGTAAAGAATATAAGAAAGAAAGAATATATATCACACGAGGGCAACCTGTTTGGTGTATACCATAATGTCCGTCTGACTGATGACGAGATGCAGGAGCTCATAAACCAGTACCCGAACGACTACCAAGATATGATTGAGAACCTTTCGACCTATATGCGCAGTCACGGGAAAATATACGAGGATCATTTTGCAACAATGATGCGGTGGAAGCATGAAGACGAGGAAAAAGCCAAACAGAAAACAGATACCAAAACCAAGAGGCGCAATTTGATTGAGGAGATACGAAACGCATGAGCAAGGACGATGTAAAAGAGTTATTGATAACAGTGATCTGCTGCTTCCCGAGCTACAAGCCGATTGATGTGGAAGAAGTCATCGACAAGTGGTATGAGCAGCTTAAGGATATCGAATATGATGCCGCCAATGCGGAGCTGTCCCGGTACATCCAGAACAACCCGGGAGGATACGCTCCGAGCGTGAGCAACCTGATCCCTAAGAAGAGTCAGGTGTATGGCTTCACCGGGCGCACATACTCGAAAGAATTTTACGAGCAGATAGAAAAGGAGGCGGCTGAGCAATGGCAATAGCGATCGAAGGCCAGATGTCCCTTTTTGATATCGACATAGAACAGGACAGGCGGCCCTGCCGCTATAAATTCCATCGATATATCGGGCAAAGGGTAAATAGCTTACATGGGCCTGCAACAATAACAAGAATCGACCACACATATTATACAGAAATCAAGACGGACGATGGCAGGGATCTTATAGGCACGCCACATGATCTAACGCCAATGGAGGACTAAAGTTTTAGAAAGGAGCTGACTAATGTATATACATGTATGCGACATATGCAAGGAAAAATCACCCGATGCCAAAATCAAATACAAATATAAAGCCAAAAGGTTCGTTTGGTTCCCGGGTGACGATTATGAATGGGTAAGGATCGAGCTTTGCAATAAATGCCTTGAGAATATCATAGCAGCAAAGGGTAAGGCAGAAAGAGAGGATAAGGAATGAAAAAAGTAAATATATGCGGCATACCGTACACAGTAAAGGAATGCGAGGATCACTTCGATAGCGACTGTCACTGCGGCCTTATAATATACAGCGAATGCCTCATCAAAATCAATAAGAATATGCACGAGGAAATGAAAAAGGCCACCCTCTGCCATGAGATCATGCACGGGATCCTGCTCAACATTGGCAGAGAGGATCTGAGCAACGACGAGAATTTTGTCACTGTCCTTGGCAATGCAATATATGCCACTTTCGAGGTCAAGGAGGTCGAGAAATGAAGTGGTGTGAAATAATGAATATGTGGCGTTCAGACATGGATGATGAAGATATTGAGAATTGCAATTGTGATGGAGATTGTGAGTGTTGCGAATATTGTGATGATGTAAAACCACATGGAAAGTGAGGAATGAATATGAATGATACTTGCAGAGAGATAGTTACAAAAGAAAGGTTATACGAAAGATTAAATAATGCAATCAAAGAGTGTGAAGTTACAATCATGAAAGAAGAGATAAGGCTTGAAACATTAAGACAGACTAAGTGGAATCTTGATGAATATTTTGAGGATTTGACAAGGAAAACGAATATTGCAAAAAACGAGGATAAAGCATGAGCAAGATAAACATACAGGCAGTGATAGACGACCTGTACGAGATATAGAATAAGATATGGGAATTTGATATTCCCGCACCGACAGTTCCAGAGTACCGGGAACATCACGAGCAGATGAAGGAGCTCATGGCTTTTGTCGGTGACAAGATCAAGGAATGGAAGGAGGCAATCGAGTGAAAAATGACTATGTATGCACCCATTGCGGCGGTCATGTTTCGCCACACAGTATGAGATGTGAATATTGCGGGACACAATACAAGTTCAGAGATGACCAGATAATAAGAATTGAGACATTTCATAATCCTGTGGAAACATTTACCGTTGCAGAAGAAATTCCCATGGAGATGATAAATCAGCTCGGTGCTGAAAAAGCAGGTGAAATAGCAATCAAACATTTATCTCATAAATTCGCCGAATGCGTTGCTCCTATGATGAAAATTGAAACAGAACACAACCCTTATATGTGCTCACAGCGAGTAAGGGCAACAATTAAGGTCATAAGGCCTTTACAGAATGAAAGTAGGTGGTAAAAAAATGATCTGCAAAGTATGCAAGAGATATTTTAGGCCAAAGGCTGACAAGAAGTATCTGGTCACGAATGCACCAGTAGGGCTCAAGATCCTGAGCGAAGCCCCGAGGACTTTTGAGGCATTCGACTGTCCGAGATGTGGCTGTCAGAACATCGTAAACATAAGGGAGGTCGGAGTCGTAAGCCATGAACAGAAAAGAGACGACAGCCTTCCTGAGTGAGCTCCTGACGGTACGGCTCTCAGGAGTGGGCAAATATTACGCCTCTGAGGTAACCATCGACTGGGGTTCAAGAAATGAGAGGAGAATCGATTTTTTAGAGTTCGATCCCTTAAATCAGTTCAGCGTCAGCGGCCTCGAAAAGGGTGTCTTCACCTGTTACGAGGTCAAGAGCTGCAAGGAGGATGTCTTCTCAGGGAATGGGCTCAACTTCATAGGCGAGAAAAACTATATCGTAACCACAATGCAGTGTTGGAAGGACATACAGGAAAAATACAGAAACGGTGAGCTCAGGGATCACATCAAAAGCCTGTCCCCTGATAATTCGGATTACTGGGGCATTTTGGTCGCTGTTCCGAATTACCGGGACATAAAGGATGAGTTTTACGATGTCACGCCTCTGGAGGATCCTCAGCTCTGGCAATGGGAATTAAAATGTGTCATCCCCTGCCGGATGGGCCCAAGAAAAAGATCCATCACTGAATTGCTGTTTTATATGATGAGGTCAGGAAAATAAAGAGGAAGAGATAAAGGAGGAAAAGTAAAGTATGAAAAATTGCAAATATTGCAGCTTGCTCCCGAATGGGGATATCCCGGATGATACAAAAGATATTCTCGATAAGACGTTCCTTCACAGGTTTATGTCAGTGAGAATCGGAAACAGTAGCGGCGATTTCGGGATAATAATACAGGATAAGGGGACAGGTGAGCTCCTGGTCGACAAAGCTCTGGGCTTTAAATACTGTCCAAAATGTGGAAAGAGTCTAAAAGTGTGAGGTGAGAAAATGACCAAAGTTTATGGATATTCAGATGATAACTTAGTAATAGAGGGTGCGCCGTATCCGGCTGACGAGATAGGTTGTTTTGACTGCGAGGTAAAGGTGCGGTTTTCAGATGGAACACTAATCAAGGCGCAGTATGGAAAAGATAACAAGGGGATATGGGGAATTGAGGTAATTGAAAAAGGAACGGCAGCACAAAAACTCATCGAGTGTTTTGATGAAGATGCAGAGCTTTATAGTGATGTGTTTGAGATTGATGCTGATTATGTATCACATAGTCGCCACTATATAAACGGGTAATTATAAGATGAGGCCAAGAAAATAAGGAGGGGTCTTATGAGCGAGGAATTATACACCCTCTATCAAGAGGACATGGACTTCAAAGGGTATGTTGACAGATGGGCCAAGAATCACGACCTAAGCATTTTCGAGGTTTTCAGATTCAAAATACTCAAAGAGTACGCTAAGTGGCTCAAGGAAAATAAAAGCGACAAGGTCAGTGAGCCTGCTGCCCCGGTGAGCTGCGATATTGCAGAGAGAAAATAAAATATGCACGATTTCATAGAGAGGAGTTATATACCAATGAGCAAAATACTTATAGGCACACCATTCAAGGATGTTGCAACAGACAACTATATCAAGAGCCTTGCCGATCTTATCATCTATACACAGGCAGCAGGCCATGAGGTTGCTTATGTGAATGAACACGGCGGCCTCTTCGATGCAAGAGATCGCATATGCAATAAAACCATGCGGGATAAGTTCGATTATATGTTGCAGATCGACAGCGACATGACCTTCCCTCCTGATGCTCTTTGCAAACTCATTGACCGGGACAAGGATGTCATCACAGGCGTATATGTAGGCAAGGAAGAGAATCATAAGCCGGTATTATTCACAGAGCTACACAAAGATGACGAGAATTGCGGGCCTTATGGATTAAAACATGGCCTCGGTGAGCTCATGGAGGAGGATATCTTTGCAGTCGCCGGATGCGGCGCAGGCTTCCTTCTGGTGAAGGAACACGTTATCCGCATCATGCGTATACACCTGCACGAATGGTTTAAGCCATATGCAGGACTCGGCGAGGATGTATCCTTCTGCCAGAGATGCACAGAGCTCGGCATTAAGATATATGCAGACAAATCCATACCAATGGGACACACCAAGTACACGGAGTATACGCTTGAGGACTGGACAGGGGTCGAAGACGATAAGGAGGTTTGAGGGCAAGAATGACAATAAGGGATGTCAAGCAGTACCTAAAAGAGATTAAGTACAAGCAACAGTATCTGCAAAGACTAAGGCAAAGAAGGAAGGCGATACACCTTGATGTATCATTCGGTGCAATCGACTACTCTGCCGACAGGGTTCAGAGCACGCCCAAGAATAAACTTGAGGAGGCAATGTTAAAGTTATCCGATAGATTGGAGCGCATCGACAATGATATTGCTGCCGTCACCATCGAGATCGATGACAGAATAAGCAACATCGAGAAGCTCCCGAATGAGGCAGACAGGAACATACTGTTCAAGCGGTATGTAGAGAACAAAACCTTCGAGCAGATCAGTGTTGAGATGGGATACACATACAACTACACCTGCAACCTGCACGGGGAAGCTCTGAGTAATTTTGCAGAAGTTCTTAACTTTTCTTAACTTTTCTTAAGATTTTAAATTTTAACCATGATATTATGATAGCGAGAAGTGTTACAATCCATTGTGCGAATAAAGGATCGAGCTCATTACGGGCCCGGTCTTTTATTATACTTCTGCCGGGCTCCTCATTGCAGGAGCCTTGCAGAAATAGAGGTGATTTTTTATGCCCCCCTCCCCCAAAAAGACACGGTCAAAGAGGCCCGATCATGACGGCCCCCACCGTAAACAATACGAGATAAACAAGCAAAAAATTTTAGCCACCCAGTCTATATGCGGGATCTGTGGCAAGCCCGTGGATATGCAGCTCAAGTATCCACATCCACTCTCCCCTTGCGTGGATCATATAATTCCAATAGCAAAAGGTGGTCATCCTTCTGATATTAGTAACTTGCAGCTTGCTCATTGGCAATGTAACAGAGCAAAATCAGACAAAATTGCAGGAACAGAGAAAGACTTCAAGGATAAGCGGGATCGAGCCAAGGTGATCGGAAACCGCAATCTTCCGTTGTCAGCAGACTGGTTGAATTGTTGAGCGATTAAGCGAAGATAGGGGGCGGGTACCCCGCACTCCCCCGGGCTTCGCCCA
>Ga0265298_10001649_pt1 | contig 32824 bp, 46 predicted proteins | sample AusTroGonzalo_MG_3_FD_193486 | JGI IMG/M metagenome (GOLD analysis project Ga0265298, IMG submission 193486) | Bovine rumen microbial communities from tropical cattle in Woodstock, Queensland, Australia - Gonzalo_01 | ecosystem: Host-associated > Mammals > Digestive system > Stomach > Rumen ... | reverse complement strand
GTGCGGAGCATGGGTGTAAGGTGTCCATCCCCCCATCCTGTCAGAACTTCGACCAACTTTCCGTTAAAGGAAGTTTTCTGTTTTCATCAATTACCTTCTGTTGTGTCTGGAGTTTATCAGACTTCTGACGATTACAATATCTATGTGCTAATTGTAAGTTCTCCAAAGCAACAGGATCTCCGTTCTTACTCACGGGTATTATATGATCCACTGAAGCACTCATGGGATCGGGGTACTTAAGTGTTTTGTCAACAGGTTTACCACATATCCCACATATACTTTGAGTAGCCAGGATAATCTTCCGGTTATGCTCAAAGAGGGGGCGGTTATTTTGAGAACGATCGGGGCGGCATTGACTACCCCTAGGTTTCTTTGCGTATACCCCGGCCATAATTAAACACCCTCCGGTTATAATAAAAGCACCCGTGGGTATTTCACGGATGCCTCTTTTGCATTACTTCTCTTTTACAATATAACACGGATTCAGTATGTAGTTCTATGTAGTCTTTTCATATAGTACAATAAAATTCTCTTCAGCTTTATGAATTCGTTCCCATGCCCATCTATATGTGTATCCTACCTTAATACCAACATCCTCGACAGAATATCCCTTAAAGTATCGGAGCAATAGTAGTTGTTGCTCGTCTATATCCATTTGCTTAATAATCTTAAGAGCTATGTTCTTACGATTAATCAAGTCAGCTTGATATTCCTGCAACTGGTTTTGATACTCTACGGCCTGTGCTATCTTATCCGCCATAGGATCAGAAGGTAAAGAAGTCTGTACATCTATCTCTTTAGGCTTAATAGTTGTATTGGTCAATGAAGTATATATTCTGTCTATATCTTCTTGGAGTTGTTCGATTAGATGGTTAATATGCCTGATGTCTTTTAAAAGTTTTAATGCTTCGTCTTGTTTATCCATATATAACCTCCTTCGCGTAACCAGATTCTATAACCTCATTGGCTCGTCTACTGTTTAATGTTAAGAACTCTCCTTCTTCTATATATCTGTCTAGCTGCATATCCCTATATCGTTTAGTGCATTGTATAGTTATTGGTTTTAAAAATTCATGTTCGCTGTCCCCAAAAGTGCTACACCATTGTTTAATGCTTGTACTGTTATCGAACGAGTATTTAAATTTCGGTATAGATCGGAGTCGTTCTATATCCCCTTCCATGTTGAATCCGAATGTATATCCATGAATATTTTCTTTGAATCCAACCTCTGTTAATACTGATAATGGAGTTGTTATAACAGCCGTCCCCTCTTCCAGAGCCTCAACTATTGAGTAACAGAATCCTTCATCGTCTGATAATTGAATCAGATAATCCGCGTTTCGTATGCGCTGCCTTATATCAGGAACCATGTTTTTAAATGTAATATCCTTAACGTCTGCTTTTGTACTCGTATAGCACTCCCATATAAATGGTATATTCGCCTGTCGGAGCATATAACAGAGTTGCTTCATCCGTTCCTCACCCTTCTCGCGTGTATTCAGTCTAGTCGCCGATATCAGATGCAATACTGTCTCTCCGTTAAAAGTCATGTTAAGAATAGGTTCATGAGTGAGATTCCATGATTTTTGTACTGTCTTACTTACAGGTATAATCTCGTCACGATCTAAAGGGAGTTCCCTCTGTTCCGTTAGGTTTGGCGCGTGTACTATCTGAATAGACTTTTTATATCTAACACTGACAGGTATCTTATCCGTTAATCTCATCATCAATAAGGTGTTACACTTAATTGGATCGCCATTTTGCTTAACATAGGCATACTTGGTAAGTCGTTCTATCATACTCGGTTCCATACCCTCATGAATTACCGCTATTGAATATCTAAACGACATTTGACCACAGAACGAATAGATCCACGTAAATATACCGTTAATGTGGTTATGTGATGTATAAATCACAATATCAAAATCCGGTGTCGGCAAAATCTTCGTAAATGACGGCCACGGTTCTCCACGCAGTTCCATGCCACGTACCTTACAAGGTTTACTGACTCTGGCATACTGTTCTAGTTCAGGTATGTCGTTCTGCTCGGTAAGTACATACACTTCATTTCTTTTATCTTCACGTTTTATTTCTTCCAATAAGTCGGTCATATCTGCCGTAATATGAGTGTAATGGTAAACTATGCGCTTCGTATCTGTATCACCTGTCAGATACCGCTTTGTTAGACTATTCGGAGTGTATGTCCGATAAAAATAGTTATAGTCCGTTATAACAGCTATTTTTTTTGCATTCTTACAGACATCACGAACGAATTCGGCATCTTCAGCCGCTTGTTTTTGTTCGTTAAAACGAATATTACCAATTAACTCTCTGCTAAATGCCCTTGTGACTACTGAAGGATTATTTAGTCTATCGGTATCGTAGTTCAGCTTCTTTTCAAATTGTTGTCCACCAGGTAAAGATTTCCAACTCATATCGAGATAGTCAAAAGGTATCTTGGATAATATGTTGTGAATATACTTGTCTGAAACTATATCATCAGAGTCAATGAAACAAATATACTCTCCCTGCGCTAGTTCCAACCCTTTATTTCGTGCTGCGCTAACACCCTTATTTTCCTGTCGAACCACTTTGCACCATTTATAATCAGTTTTATATGGTACTAAAGAACCATCATCCACCAAAATAACCTCAACTCCCTCTCTGATCTGCGGGGCAAGACATTTTAGAAGCTCGTCTGTGTACGGTGCTACATTGTAATACGGAATTATAATAGAAAGTATCATGATATAAGCTCCTTATGTTCTTCAGCCACATAGTATCTGTTTATTCCGTGAGTCTTGGCAAGTATATAACCGTGTTCCAATAAGATAGGCTCCCATTCTTCATAACAAGGAATTGTTGTACCTGGTTTTGTAGATTCCATACAAAATATCCACGGTCTGAAACTCCAGTCCATACCCTCTAATACCTGTTTTTCGAATCCCTCAACATCGATTTTGCAAAAATGTATAGGACCACTAGGCATAACTAAATTTAATATTTCCGCTAACGTTAAAACTCTGATTTCTATGGTCGGATTATTCTCAAGCCTGTTATCTCTGACAACTTCCTCGCTGAAAGTGCTACCCATTCCGTCTATATGAAGTGTCATTATCCCGATCTTATTGCCCACACCAACATTAAGGTTGATATCGCGCTCCCTCTCTCTGCGGAGTAATGCGAATAATTCCGGAAGAGGTTCAACATTTACACCGCTCCATCCGTTTTCATAAAAGAGCTTGGTTACGCTATAAACATCGGGATCGTTAGCACCTATATCGATGTAAAATCCTTTTTTTACCCCTTTTAGCATTTCGAATAAGATAATATCTTCCTGATCTTGTGCGTATGATTTCATTTACATATCCTCCAATAATTCACCATAAGTATCTAAAAACCATGTTGCGTATCTTCTGTATAACTGTACTTTCACATAATTTTCCTCTATTGCGGTCTTACGCTTGTCGTATTCGGCCTCCGGATCTTTCAATACCTCGATAACTGCACTAATTACTTCTTCCGGAGTCTTACAATAGATAATTCCGTCCATATTAAAAAAAATCTTTATATTCGGACATCCCCAATAGATCGGAACCACTCGACTAGCAAGACAATTACATAACTTTTCTGTGAAATAATAGCCATCTGAATAGTTTTCCATAGCTACATTGAATCGGTATTCCCTTAAGAAATCGCTATCATCACAATATGGTCCCTTAAACGTTCCATAAGTGTCTATCCTGTCCGAGAGTTTCTTTGCTACCCACTGTCTTCTTCTATGGCCCTCGCAGAAATCCTTATTAGATGCCACCATTGAGATATTCTTCGTTTTTGGATCTAGCGGAAACTCTGCTGTTATTTGTCCATAAAGAAGTAATCTCGCGTTAGGCAGGTTAAGTAACTTACTATCGAAAGTAAAAACATATCGGAACTTCTTATAGTTCTCTTCCATCCAAAGGTATGTTCCTGGAATAATAGAACGCGGTTCCACCAATAGAGCTATGGCATTCTCAACGTTCCGGTCAGTGTTATCGAGAAAATACACGTTATTGTCCACGTAAAAATTGATCTGTTTATCACTGGTTCCGTACTGCTCCGGAAAACTGTCATAAGCTGAACGTAATTTTATTTTCATAATTCCTCCTAGTCGCAGCTATCTCCTCTATCGTATTCCAGATAGTAATGTCCATCCGCTTCCTTTACTCTCGCACCATAAGCACCATATCCGCAGATAGTAGACTGCGAGATCAGCGCGTATGCTGACGAGTTCCGGGCCTGTTCGTATTCTTCTTTTGTTATCTCTCGTTCGATGTGTGTCATTCGGTCTCCTCCTCATATTCCATTAAGCAGCCGCAGGTCGGACAGTATTGGCTCTTTGCATCTTGTACAGATCCGCATTCAGAGCACTTCGCGTAGATCCAAAACGGCTCTTCTTCATCGAGCCATATTCCTTTCTGCTTATTTTTCTGTTCCTGTAATAAATCCCTGATCTCGACTATATCGTCATACTTGAGAATAATAAGTTGATCTCTTATTCCGTCATAAAACGGAAGCTGCTCCCGAATATAGAACGATAATTGGTCTATCCACTTCTGAAGTGTTGTAGGTTTATAGTGTTTCCTCTTACAAGGGTTAATTTGTATTCCCATTATTCTTCCCATCTTATACCTCCAATAGATCCTCAATACTCATTTGTCCGGCTAACTGTTCGTCAATATCCGTCTGTTTCGGCTGCTTAATCTCTAAACTCTCCCCGTTTGGTAGTGCGGTTATATCTATTCGCTCCCCGTGAAAGTTTACATTTGTGAAGTTTTCTTTGCCATTCCTTCGTCTGGGAGAGCTATAACACACCGTAGATGCCGGACTGACCGACCATTCGAACACTTCCAGATCGAGCCACTTTGTCGGAATCCTGTTAACCTTCACTTGCCAATAGTCCTTGCCATCATCCCATGAGTTAACCGATTTCGGGATATATGCTGCATCTTTATACATTGACTCGTTATGTTGATTCATTCCTCCGGCATACTTTGGATCTCTCGGCACCCTTGTTGGGAATCGTGGATTTTCTCCTTCTGCCGGACCAATGTTAAGCTGATCCAGTAATACGTTCCCGTTCTGACGGACTGTGATATTGATGTCTGTAATCATTTGATTAAGTTCTATTAACTCCTTGACTGTCATACTCCCTCCTCATACCTCAATATCGGTCTGATCCTGGGCTTACCGTTTATCGCTCTCTGTACTGTTTTAGGACAGACATTAAGTGCATCTGCTATCTGCTGATATGTGTAACCGTCACACCATCTGGCATAAGCCCATATCTATTGCCGTAATGTTAAAATCTTTTCCTTCATCCTAACCTCCCAAGTGGACAATCCTCGCACATCCCGTACAACACTTCCTCTTCCTCTGCGGAGAATAGTTCCGGGTACTTACAATAGTTGTCACATATCTCTGTTTTTACTTCCTCTATTATTTCCGGAATAGTCTGTTGTGTTATGGTCTCCATACCGTCTCACTCTCCTTTCGTATTCTGCATAAGGACTACTGTGAAAATCTGTCCATCCTTTTGGCTTAAATCCTTGTCGCTCCATTCGTTTATAGTCCTGGTCATAAAACGCATGATGTCCTTTTGGGCGCGGTCGTTCGAATTGGTTCATAACGCACCTCCGATAAACTTGCGGCGGTATTCGCGTTCGATAGTGTCCATCCAGTCATCAGCTATGTTGTATGCGTACTTGTAGACCTTCGCGCCACGATCCTTATAACGGACTAGCCAATTGCTAGATTCCTTAATGGCCCGGTCAAAATACTCAAGTGCTGCTTCACGCTCATCCGGAAGATCGCCCAGGTTATAAAGAGCGGATTTCTTAAAATCTTCGTCTATGTAGTTGTATTTTTCAGTTAAAGTCATGTACATTTGTGGTCCTTTCATGAGTAACAAAGGTAACCATAAGTAACCATATAGTGGTTACCGCTTAAACCCGCATGGTTGACACGTTTATCGGTATAGGTAACCAAGTAACCATTTTAAAAAAAGTTTTTCCATGCGCGAGGTTACACATATATATATGTCAAACTCGTTTTTATTTTTTGCATTTTGCGTGGTTACCGTGGTTACTGGTTACCCTTATTTGAACGGCAACTCTTCCTGTATTCCATCCGGAAGGTGCATAAATCCGTCATTTTCGGGAGTTTCGGGAGCGGTATCAACCTCGTCCGGTTCCTGCTTGTAAGTAACATCCAACACAACGGCCCTGAATGTCTGTCCTTTATGTTTGACCAACTTTTTAGCGGTGCCTCTGTTGTCGATTTCAATGAGATCATGCTTCTTACACCAACTTAAGAACGCTCTGCTCTGGAATCCGGCTCCCTTCAGGATCTCGTCAAAGACATTTCCGTTAATGACAACATGGTCGGAGTCTTTCCAGAATCCCCACTGTTCGATATTGCCCTCGACCTCTTCGCCGTCATTATCCGCAAAGTGTCTCGCGTTAACGGATAATTCGTTAACAAGGTACTCATAGGCTCGATCATGTTCCGAAACATCACCCTTGTTTTTCAGATAGTCAACGCAGGTATCGATATCAAGCAATACACCGTCTTTGAACAGGTGTTTTTCAGCTATGATGTCCGCAGTCAGAATAAGTGCCATCGGTACGACCTGTTTATCTTCCTTTTCAACACCTTTTTCGGCTGCATTGTCCTTGATTCTGTTGTACTGTTCCAGATAGAGGTCGTTTAATTTGTCGAATCCGATCTCGTTAATGGCATCGATAAACTCCTCACCCGCGAACCCGTAATTTTTCTCGATACAGTTAACAACCTTGTTTCCGGTCTTGCCGTTATAGATCTCTTCGCCTGATGCTTCAATATCAATGACACGGTTTACTGCTCCGCCCTGGGTAGATTCGTCTACAAGGGACCGCTCTCCGTTCGTCAGAGTGCAATTTCGCCAACTCGTTAGCTTATTAAGTCCGAGTTCTTTATTGGATCTGTCTCTTCCTTTACCCGCGCACCATCTGTAAATGAGTTCGGAGAAGTCCTCGTCATATTGGTTTTTAACCTGTGCCATATCATCAAGTGTCATAGGCAGAGAATTAAGAATATTAAGACGGATCTCCATAGCGGTACTTGTGGCTTTTGCATCGGTAATATACTTACCTTCTCCCGGATCTGCCCACACAGAGGTACAGATCTTAAGGATTACGGACTTTCCGATACCTGTTCCGCCCCAAAGTGAAACTATAAAAGGAAGTGCTCCGCAGGGTTCTACTAAAACGGATGCAAAGGCAGCAGCCAAGTTCACATTGAGTTCGGGTTTCTGTCTTGCTCTCTCCTTAATAAGAAGCTCGTACCATTTTTCGCGTTTTCCGCTACTCTTAATGGAATCGAACAAAGTTTTCATGGAAAGTTCGTTATCGAACACTACTTCCTGCTGATACGGAAGGAACTTTTTGACCATGTTATTATCATGGTCTTTATACTCTATCCATCCGAGTCTGCTAGTGGATGTGTACTCTTTTACGATTTCCGGGTTAAGAGCTTCGAGATCCGCCAGGTATTTAACCAGATATTGCGAGGTTAAGGATGTAATCTGCACCGAATCGTTAGCAAGTTTTAGTATCTTTGTAGGGTTTGCAAGTGTTTCTTTATCAACGAAGATATTCCGCGTTTTACCGCGTACTGTGAACTCTAACTCGACCTTGTATTTGCCTGTCTCGGAGTTTCGGAGCACTCTGACCGGGTAGATCGGATGCGGACAGACTATAAGTTCGTTTCCCTTATCTGTCTGAATCCTTATCCCTGACTCGTCAGCGATCCAACTACCACACGAGAACTGCTGCTCGATGTCTCTATTCGGAAAATCGGTTATGTTCGTAGCGAATACCCCGCCCGATTTTGACAGTTCTTGCTTCTTAACCCTTGCAAACTCCTTTAAAGCTGCGGTCCAGTTATTATCGAACTGCTTTGTGATTCCGAGTTGTTTCGCTCTGGCCCGAACCTTGTTAACTGTGTTGGACTGTTCGAACTCACTCTGTATAGCAAGAAGCTCTTCGTATAATTCCCTCTCGTTAAAGGAAATACTGTCTAATTTGTCTACATTTTCTATGTACATATAATTCCTCGATTTCTTCTTCGTTTATGTACTTTGATTCCCACTTGTACTGAAGGTATTGCAAACTGTTCACGGCATAACACCAACCGTCTGATAATGGCTCGTAACTATCCTTTGCTATCTCACAAATCCTCATAGCTTCCGAGATTTCCTGCTTAAGTTTCTCGTCTGCGGTCCTCTCGCGTTCTCTATTGCTCTTATTTGCTTCTAATCTAGCGGAGAGGTTAACTTTATCAGCTAAAGTTTTACTCCGCTTATATGAGCCACCAAGAGCCTTGAACGCGGTCTTAAAATCGCATCGTTCCATATCCATATAGAATCGGAAGATATCTCCGTTCCATCCGCACGTAAAGCAATTAGCACCGTCCTTAAAAACTTTCATGCTCGGGTGCCGATCTGCTCCATGAAACGGACACTTGCACATATTGTTCCTGATGCGGATTCCATATTGAGCCATGAGTTCCGGCATTGTTAAGTTTTGCTTGATCTCGTCACTTGTCATAGCCTGTTATTTCCAAGATCCTCTTCGGTGTCTCGTTCTTCCGGCAGAATTTCCATTCAACCCCGAATGCCATCGTTAATTTGAACATTTCGTTTGCTAACCATCGACCTGTGTGAACCGAATATTTGCTCGTCCAAGTCTTGATTTCCTCAACGGACTTATAATTTGTTCCCTCTATCAGAACGACTAAACGCTGCTTATTATCGAACGCTCGTTTGCATTCCCGGACAAACCTTGAGTGCTTTGACTTACCCTTGCTCAAGTTGTTGTTCACTTCGTCCAGGTCCGCTTTTCGGTCCACTAGCACGGACGGATTATCAGTATTGCAATAATCGCCCGTGTCTAGCTTCTCGATTTTATGAGGAATGCCATGAACATCGAAATAGTCGGTTATGTGGCTGAATTGTCGTTCTCGAGAGTCAATAATAATCACTTGAAGGGCAACTCCTCTTGAATCGTATCGGGAACGTTCATAAAATCATCGGATGTAGCGGACTGTTCAGCAGGTGCATCCGTGTTCTGTTTAGGTCCACAGAAGTTAGCGCGTTCGATATTACAGAATGTACGACTATTCTTTTTACCGTCCTTTTCCCATTCCTCTGTAACCATCTGGCCCTCGATAATGACTTCCTGTCCCTTCTTAAAGAATCTCGATAGGAACTCGGCCGTGTTTCGCCATGCTTTGCAGAACAGGAAGCACTTCTTTTCAACTTCCCCGATCTTCTCTGACCACGCGACAGTTACTTCCGCGTACTTGAAACCGCCTTTTTCCTGTAACTCTATGTCTCTGACTACTCGTCCTTGCAAAATAACTTTATTTACCATTGTTCTTTTCCTCCTCTGCTACCTTCTGCATACAAGCAAGACACAACTGTCTGCCACAATTACGTTTTGAAATCTCTATCAGCTCTGCAACTGACTTTCCGGCTGCGGGTAAAATGGCCTTTCCGCAGTCAGCACACTTTTCCTCTGAATATTCCTTGATTCGGATTCCTGTGGTCTGCTTTCCGCCAACCTTAACGGAAACAACGTACAGAACGACCTTATGACCGATACAGAGCTTTGGATCATCGTCATTCGGACTGAATAACTTCTTAAGCTGCTTCGCATTGGTCTTATTCAGGATCATCGGTTTACACTCTTCAAAAGCGACCGCCTGTTTACTGATCTTTGAGTTTGATCTGGAGTCAAAGCACTCCATAAAGTCAATGTCCTTTATAGTTACAACCTTTTCGGCTCCAACTTCGCCTATCAGTTCTGCATTTATGAAATTCGGATCTATAATCTTTTCCCAACTCTCTATCATTCTCTTTCCTCCTCACCTATAAGCTCTGAAATCTCATTGTTCGGGCCTTCATATCCCCAATAGTGGTTACTCGTCTTGCATTCGTGATAGATCCCGATAGCTTCTCGGAACTGTGCGTAACCCTCTGCCAAGAACTCTTCCGAGCAGATATATACTCTAACCGCATAGGGAGCGGTCTTTTCCTGTGCTACAAATGCGAATCCAACATCCTCGAACGTGTTCTGGAAATAACCTTCACGGTACATACCCGCCTGGAACTTATAGCCGTACTTCTTAACGGAACGCTCAAAGGCTCCGTCAGCGCATGAATCCGTGGTTTTGTAGTCAACGATGTACTTCTTGCCATCTACTTCCGCTATACAGTCCGGTCTAACTTTGCATTTTTCGCCTGTGGCTGCATCCGTCCAGAAGTATGACTGTTCGTGTATTCCATTAAGGAAGATACTTGCATGGATATCGTGGTCGATTACCGCTTTCATGTCCTGAAGGGTTTCGAGATCCTCTTCGGTAATGACTTCTCGTCCGCTATTCTCTTCAACGAATTTATTCCAGGTCTCTTTACCCTCTTTAGTGCGCTTGTCTACCTTTGGAGCGACAACGAACTCTTCATGGAATGTTTCCGGCTCCAATACGGCCTTATGTGTTGCCCTGCCGAATGCAAGTGCCGGAGTATCTTCCTTTGGATGTGTTGTCTCGTAGAGGAAGTGCATCGGACTTTTAGTAAGAATGGTATTCAGTTCCGATCTGCTTATTCCCTCTGCCTGTCTGTACTCTTTGTTTGTCATATTAAAAATCTCCTTGTAATTTGTTTTGGTCCGTGCTAACGTATTGGTTACAACCCATTACGCAAATAGACGTACGGAACCATTGGATTAAGCATCGATACTCTCGGTGCTTTTTCTTATGTGTGGGACTGTTTCATTAGTGAAATCATTGTGGCAGTGATATATAAGCCACTCACCAAGATGCTCCTCACTACAAAAATAGTTATCGCCGTAATGGAGCACATTCTGGCCAGGATAAACACGGCAGCCGCAAGTAACACGGATTTCGCCTTGTTTATTGAGATACTTCTTAAGAAATTCTTGCTCATTTAACATTGTTTGTCCTTTCTTCCTGTGGTAAGATAGACACAGGAAATCTATTATTGTGTGTCCAGATTTTCCATTGAGATCGTAGTTCCCGCTGCGGTCTCTATTTTTTCTTTTGCTCTCTGCAAACTCTCTATCATCCACTTACCGAACAGGATTCCTTCTTCTGTACTGTTCGTGTCCATGAATGCTGGATCATTAAGCAGAATAAGCGGATTAACATCGTGATATCCCAATGAGTGCCTCCTTTAATGAACCGATAAACTCTTCAGACTTTTCGAGGTTGAACTGCTCGTCCGTGTAGTAGTTCGTGCATAACTTGAAAATGTTCTCGATTATCTGATACTTAACATGGTTTCGTCTTTCCAACTCCTTAAGTAATAGATCCGTCTTAATGCTCTGAACTGCTCTGATCTGATAGTCTTTTGACATACCGCACATTATCTGGTCTATCTTGTCTCGTTCTGCGATAGTGAGTTCTCCGTCATATCTTGGAAAACTTTCGCTTCTTGCTTTGAATGCCATATTTTTCCCTCCTTCCTTTAGTTCTTGTAGCAGAAATACTGATTACCTACCTTCTTATAAAGGCCATCCCCCTGCATAAATTGACTTTGGAATATTACATTGTCAGGTAACTGGCTTCCGTTAATAAGAAGATATCTCGCGTTTGCGAATGCTCTCTCGTTCGGTTCTAACCAATAACCGGAACCCTTGTTCGTGCAACTGTACTGTCCTTGCTGAAATATGACCTCTTCCATCGTGTCCGGGAAGTAATCAGACTTCATTCTGTTTAGGACCACAGATCCGACTCCGAGCTGCATTTCGTCCGAGCACCAATTAGATCCCGCTTCGCCATAGATCAGATGTGCCAACATATAGACCTTGCTTTGATCCAGAAGGGTTTCTGTGTCTAACATTTCCATGTGTTCCCCTGAATCGTACACAGGCACCTTATAGATATGCTCGATTCTTAATGTCGGTGCTTCCAATGCCCTCGTATCTGTTATGACCACACACCATAACAGGATGGCTAATATCAGGTCGAATGTTGCTAATGCGTACCAGAATGCGCTTACTCGTTCCGTAGCTCGATAACCAATATATCTAACCCGAGTTCGTGCAGTACTGTGAGCAGATCTTCTAGCGGAATGCGTTCCAGGTTTCTTTCCATAACCGAATAGGTGTTCCGAGCTTTGCCGATTAGCTTTGACATTTCGGCTTGGCTCTTCCTGAAGCGTTTCCGTCTGCCAACGATCCGATCTGCGAGGTCCGCGATCTGTTGTTGCTCTTGTGTGATGAATACTTTTGCCATTCATGCGCCACCTCTCTTTAACCGTTTGAAAGTTTTTGGGTAAAAAAATAGCTGCCAATGTCGCTCTGGTCGATATCAAGTGCCTCACTCCATGTAATAATATTGCCCTGTGTGAATGATGATCTGCCTGATAACTTTGCCGTGATGCTCTGCTCTGACTGCCCGATTTTCTTTGAAAACTCGGACTGTGAGCCGTAAATCTCAATGATTCGACCACGCAACTTGTTGTATGCGAAACTCATTCATAGACCTCCTTCCATACAAAATATTGTGTTTTTCTTTGGGATGTCTTAACTTTAACATTTTGAAAGTCGCGCGTCAAGAGGTAATTTTAACTTTTTTAAAGTTGTAGTTTAATATGTTGAAATATTCGCCGATATTTTGTAATATGTACGGATAAGGAGGTTATAAGTGGATGATAAAGAAAATAGAGGAATTTAAAGACCGTTTTAACAAAGCATTATCTATGAGAGACATGAGAGCTGTTGAAGTAACCGCAAAAACGGGAATAAGTGAAGCCACTATCTCCCAATATAGGAGTGGTTATGCAAAACCAAAGGCAGATAAGCTGCAAATACTTGCTGACTGTTTGGATGTTAACCCCACATGGCTTATGGGACTGGATGTTCCGATGGCAAATTATGATATAGCGGTTTCCCTTGATAATGGAATAGATAAAATTGTGATAGAAGATGGCTCACTTACAAAAGAGGAACAAGATCTTATACGAAAATTCCGAGCGGATGAGAAGTTCCGAAACATAGTACAGGCTCTTAATGTCTATGATTCAACAGATCCTACTCCTGTACTTGCTCCAAAAGTTCCTAAACATAAGTCATACGCATATAAATACGCTCCGAGCACAAAGAAAATTGCAAAACCTAGAAAATCAAAGGAAGATCTCGCATGAAAAAACAAACTCTCCCTAAAGGAGTCGAGAAACTGTCCTCCGGCTCCTATCGTTATAAAAAGATGGTTAACGGCCAACTGATCCGTAAGACCTTCGACCACATCCCGAACGAGGTCGAGATTTCTCTTCTTATAGCGAAAAAAGCACAGACTGTAACCGCTGACGATAGCAAAACTTTCGCTGCCTGTTGTGCGGAGTATATCAATATAAAAGAAAATGTCTTGTCCCCTGGTACGTTGAATAGTTACGAATCCATTGTCCGTAATATGTCGGATAGTTTTAAGCGGCTTAAGCTCTCCCAGATCACACAGGTAACAGTCCAAAAAGAAGTGAACGACTATTCCGCGACTCATTCCGCTAAATCGACCAAGAACTTTAACGGCTTCGTAATTTCCGTTTTAAGGACATTTAAGCCTAACATGGTAATTCGTACCACCCTACCGCCTAAAGACGAAAATAAGGGCATTCTACCAAGCGAGAACGATATCAGAACGCTACTCGATGCGGTTAAGGACACAGAGTATTCAATTATCTTCCAATTAGGTGTGCTCGGACTCCGCCGATCGGAAGCGTGTGCGCTCACTTTGGATGATATTAACGGAAATGTTCTAACTATAAACAAAGCAAAGGTTAAGGGCCGTAACGGAGAATGGACCATACGGAAATATACCAAGACCGCCGAATCCACTCGGACCATTATCCTACCGGAACCGCTTGTCAACGAGATCAGGGAACGAGGATCTATCTATAACGGATCTCCGGACACTCTGCTTAAGTATCTGCATCGGCTCCAGAAGAAGTACGACCTACCGAATTTTAAGCTGCACTCACTCCGGCATTATTTCGCATCATATTGTCATGCAAAGGGAATACCTGATGCGTATGTTAAAGAAATGGGCGGATGGTCCCCGACTTCGGATGTAATGGAAAAAGTTTATCAAGAGACGATGGATAATGAGACAATGAAGATGCAAGAGAAGATGGGAAACATATTACTATAAATTTTTTTACCCTGTCCGTGGACAAATTTGGACAAAATGTATGTCAATACCATTGACAAACGGCTTAAATACGTTGTCATTTTAGACAGAAAAAATCCCTTGAAATCGAGGTTTTCGCCTAGAAATCAAGGGATTCTTTATTAAGCTTCCGACGGGAATCGGACAATTCGGACATAGTAAATAAATGCCGATTTTATAATGTTTTTCAAAAACTGCGTGGACAAACGTGGACAATTTACTTTATCTTATCAATTTCCGCCCAAGTCAACGGGCCAACTATCCCATCGGATTTAAGAAAATGGCTTATCTGGAAGTTCTGAACGCACAGATCCGTCAACGAGCTGAAGTAATCTGATTTAGGATCTACACCATAACCACACTTCTTAAGCTGCTTATGTAAGTATAACACATCTTCGCCTTTGCTCCCGATCCGGAGTGTCGGTCTCTTCTTATTTATAATAGAAGGAGTTGTTCCGTTATCGGAATATTTCGGTCTCGCATAAGCCACTATATTCTTATTCCTGGATCTAGCCATCACGCAGCCACCATTATCATTCGAACTAACGGAAGTGTTCCCTTCAATGGTATTGATTATCTTTCCGTTAGCCGCTACCACTATTCCAACATGATTAGTTCTGCGGTTATTCGTGGGATATTTAAAGAACACAATATCACCGGGTTTCGGCTCTTTAACGATTTGTCCTCTGCGCTCAAACCATTCAAGCATATTCAGACAAGAAGCGGTTTTCGGCACAAGTCCTGAACCTTTAAAGCACCAAGCAACAAACGATGCACACCAAGGCTCACTAGCATTTCTGCCATACATCCAATTATTGTATTTGACCTGATTAGAACCGGGTGGATATTCCTTTACCCCGATTTCATTCTTTGCAATAGCAATAAGTTCATTAACTGTCATAAAAAGATACCAATATAAAAATGAAAGTGAAAAGTATTCCACCGATAAGTTTCATAGTAAAAGTCCTACCGTAAACATGGTATGTAATTTTCTATATGTGGAGAGTTACTATAAGTGGACACACGATAGGGCTTCCACAAGAGGTAACGGTTGGAGTTGCACCAACGAATAACAGTTTTGCAGACTGTCCTCTTGACTACTTGAGTACGTTACCAAAATCGTTGTAAACCCACTTTATAAGTGTGGTAAACTTCCCGATAATGCTCGTTCAATGAGCAAAGTTTAAAAAACACTAGGTAAGGATTTGCACCTTACATAATACACTTCGAGAGGTTAGCAATTCCTCTGTTCGTTCGCATTGTATCTTCCGCCAAAAGCGTCTACCTATTCCGCCACTAGTGTTCAGAAACACCCACCGTGGTACGCATTGTTAAGAGGCGTGGTGGGTTTGCTAACTCGTTTTTAACTCGCATTTAACTCGCATTTAACTCGTTAGTTATAATCTGTGAAAATATGCCGTAAAATGTTCATGGATAAGGTAAATAGAACAAATAACCCTACCATGACCAATATGCGTTTCATTCTCCCTCACTTTTCTCAATGTCGATTCTTTTCTCGACTGCTTTACCGTCTACCCATGCTTCGGCAAAGGCATACAAAGCGGCTGAAAGAATACCGCACACCGTACCGATTATCGTGATAGTCTGATTAGACGTTACGATACCGCTGATAGACGTTGCTACCGAACCGAGAAAAGCGGCGCAACACAACATGAATTTTCTGCTAAATATCTTCTCTTTCCAGTCCATTCCTTGTTCTCCTTTTCTTATCCTTGTAAATCATAACCGTATTGATAGTTTCAATTCCGAACGCACCAAAAAACGCTCCGATAAGAGTATCAGGAACGCTTTGAAAAATACAGAATAAAACTATCATTGTAATTGTGAATATCAGCAACAAGACCGTACAGAAAATAAGTATCTTGTCAATGGTATTGAGTTTAGGCTTTTTCATGAATATGCTCCAAGTCTAGCAACCGATTCTCTGATACCTTTTCACGGTTATTCAGAACGGCAACATCCTTTTCCAGAGTGGCAACACGCTCCATGAAGTTGTTGTGTTTCATTACCTTGTGTTCAAGGTTATCAAACTTAACTTCCATAACGCTTTGCCAATTCTGTGTCTGCGCTCTCATATCGGTTAGATTTTCGTTATTTTGTCTGACCGCATCTTTGACATTGGCAATTTCACGCATATATTCTTCCTTGTGTCCGTCAAGTTTGTTGTCGAAACTGATCTTGAAATCTTCCAATGCCTTGTTGTGCGCTTCTTCTGCCTTGCGCTTGTTCTCTTTAGTTGCCGTAATAAAACCGAGTATCGTTCCAAGTGCGGTTACTGCACCCGTGATGATACTCGGTAATACTGCTGATAAATCCATACGCTATACCTCATACGGTTCGCCCGTTATCTCGGTAAATTCTTCTTCCGTTATCCACCCTTTGACAACGGCGTTCCTAACCATATCAATAGTCCATAAACCCTTGTCATAGTATGCTTTTACTTTATCGTATTTAGGTGAGTGTTCCATAGTCATTCTCCTTATTCGGGCAACTCAACATCCGTCATCATAGCAACGTAATCAATGTCGGCGGTGTTCTTTTCAACATACCCGTCTGTAACATTAAGTCCGTTGGCGGTGCTATCGGTCTTTGACACTTCCTTTGTACTGTTCTTTGCCATTTGCAGTACCGTGTTGTTGAGGTTTGCTACTGCCTTTTTTAGTTTGTCTATTTCGTATTCGTAATTCATAAGTCACTCCTTATTCGTACCAAAGGGCTGATGCTATCAAATAATTGTTAGTAATTGAAGAAATCAATAACGGATAAACATTGCTTGATACTATCGCACATTCATACAAAGCATCACTAGTAGCCGAAATTGAAGTTAAATTCTCATAATCACTTGGAGCTTTACTTCTAGTAACCATTAACTGCGTATATTGAATTGCACCCGATGCCCTAGCAATAGTTTTTACTTTTGTACCATTTATCGCTGCATCACTTGTTACACCCGTCTGACAATTCCCATTTGATTTTAGGTACATATTATTTGTGTTATAGACAACTTCTCCAAAACTATATGATAGAGTCCATCCATTAGCCGAATTAGCATTAACCATGTTGTTGGACTTATACCCATACCAATACAAACTGTTATCGGGCATCACATAAACCTCAACCGTATGCGGTGTGATTCTTACTGTCTTTGAATAAGCACTCGTTAAATCATCGGGGTCATGCGCAACTGATGAATAAATCGTAAGGTTTCCAACGGGTACGTTAGACCAATTCACTGTTCCAACACCGCTTGTATCTGTTGTGCCTATGGTCTGATTTGTTCCGTCTATGTAGTACAACGTATCACTTGCAGCTGAATGGATGATGTTGGTTTGTGCGGTGTGTCCGTAGAACTGAATCTCCTTATAGTTGATGTTTGTCGCACCCGAACTACCCGTAACAGTTAATAATCTGTAATACAAGTACTTGTCACTATTTGAAACTGCAAAATACAAGTCTGTATCGGGAGTGGTTATTGTCAAGGTATCTATATCGTGTGTATCGCTTACAAATCCGTCATTTGAGCCTTGCAATTTTACAGAAGTGGCATAGTTTTCGTGGTAGGTATGTATCATTACCCTAACTACTTGCACCGCACTAGGGAATTTATAACCTATATACGAATTTGCAACCACATAATTCGATGACCACCATGTAGAATTGCTTTTATCAAACGCTTTCCATGCTCCGTATGTTTCGGGGATATAAGTGTCACTTGCAAAACATTCTCCACTAGGAGCAGTATTACTCGTCATAATAGGAACAGATGCGTTAAGAACACTATCCACATAACTGCTTCCTGCTATCGCACTCGCCCATGTACTATTCCCAAGCAAAGCACATGAACAGTAGTCATACTTACCTATCCTTGCCATAGCATCGGCATCGGCACATATCGTACTCGCCCATGTTGTACTTCTAGCCATGTAATCACAAGCGTTACTGTCTTGCAACAATGCCGTGAATGTGTCTGTATCGGCTAAAACTTCATTAAGCGTGGTATAGTTTTTGTCATTGATTCCTGCACACTTTAACCATGTCTGTATTGCATCGGTGGGTGTTATTGTTGAACCGTCAGGTATGGTCTGCAAAATTGCACTCACGGGTGTTGACAGACTTGATACTGTTGCCGTGGTAGTGTATGTAACTCCACTATACGTTCCCGATATCGTCCATGTGTTTGTTTCGTTCGGATAGAATACCATTGTGTTACCCGTACTAGGTGCGGTCTTTGTAATGGTATAAGAACTGTCCGTACAAGTAAGTGTCAGTCCTCTAAACTCGTTATCGAACGTAAGGTTTATCGTGCCGTATTCAAACGTATGACTTTCTGTCTGACCGTCTGTTGTTATCGTAAATGATTCTGTCTGTGCAAGTCCGTCTAAAGTACACGTTGCTACCCATGTTCCGGAATTTGGGATATCAAAAGCCATAGGAGAAGCATTGGCCGTTAACGTAGTAACTCCATCACTTATCGTACAAGTGGCCCCTTCCGTACGAGGATATGTGATCGTAACTGTTGCAGAGAATAATGTAAGCTGCTTCGTGTAGTTTCCGAAGTACGGAACATCTAACGTGGCAGTTGCAGTATCTCCGCCAGAGGTTGACGATGTGATCGTGAACGTTCCTGTCGCAACGATGCCCTTGAACACAGCCACACCAACATTACTGAATGTCTCGGTCTTGGTCTGCTGCCCGATCGTGAGCGTTACTGTTCTTCCGTATAGACTTGATTCGTTCGTGAATACTGTAATTGTCGAGCCACTTGATACGTTACCGTTTATCCACTTACTTGTTGAGTAGTTATAAACGAGGCCCTGTCCATCTGTCGGAGAATTGATATCGGTATCGGATAAGCCTGCGAGGGAGTTTGCACCGCCCTGCGTAGCCCAATACTTCGAGTTATTATTATAAGCCGGATCTGTACTCGGAACAGGAACACCGTCCCTTGTACCTACTGCCCATGCTTCTGAATCTTCTGCACTTCCATCGGCTGCGGTTGCACTTCCACTAGCGGAATTGGCTGCACTCTGACAGTTAGCAAGATAGTTCGGTTCGAGTTTAGTCCCAACAATGGAACCATCCTTTAATGCTGCCGTTACTGTCTTGTTGCCACTCTGGTCCGTTGTAACAGTAAAATCGATCTCTGTCGAGTCGGTAAACGTGTATGTCTTTATAAGGGAACCAACATCCGCCGTGTACTGTGTACCATCGTCTGTGGTCATGGTTATTACACCTTGAGCCGACATTGAGAACGATACCGGGATCTTTTCGATATTGAGATCTACTGTTTTTGTGGTTCCGTTCTGCCAGGTAAAAACAAACACTCCTGTTGTGGTATCATAATCAATACTCTTTACAGACAAAAGTAAATCACTCTGATTAGCCTTTGTGACATCCCAAGTCTCAAGAGTCTGGTCATGCTCATAAACCGCATAATCAATTTTATTGAGGTTAGTCGCATTTATCGGACTTGCGATACTCGGTTCGTTTTCCCAATTTATTCTTGAGGGATATACGTTTGTGTATGACATTTTTGTTCTCCTTAACTGTATAGTTCGTAACCGAACTCCTTAACGGCCTCTGTGTACTCGTCTCCTGTGCTTTCGTATGTATCAATTAAGAGCTGAATACCTTTTAAGGTCCGTCTAAAAACAAATGATTCAAAACCGCTTGAGAATGTCAGAATCCCGATACGGTCTCCGCATTCTATCCAGGGCATTCCAAGTGCCTCTGTTACATTCGGAACATATCCCATGTTTGATATCTGAAGGTACATAGGACCAAAGATGCTATTAAGTACATCGATATCGTATGTGGCCTCTTCCGCACATAGGAAAATGTTGTCCTTTATAACATAGGCATTCTGTGTCTTTGGATTCAGAGGATATTGATATTCACAAACTGATTTTGTCTCTTTTGACCGCCTATCAATGACTATCTGGATGCACCCAAAGTCCTTAACAGAATAGTTGTCCTGAATAACCGACATATATCTTCCATTCGGGAGCAACTGATCTGTTCCTGATCTCGGGTATAGATCGTCTGCCGGATAAAGGTCATTTCGTGGATATAAACCACCCTTTGTACAGTAAACAAACTCTGGTAAGCCATTGTATCGGTCTAGCCTGAAAAAGCACCCACACAACTCAAGAACAGATCTTATAACATCTCGGCCTGTAATGCTCGAATCTGTCGGATAGATGTCCCCGGTTCCCATGTTGTAATAGACTAACCTCTCGGCCTTATTTACAAGGTTTGCGGTCTTGTCGGTCGAATATACTTTCATGGTCCCGAACATTTCGTGTCCGCTGATATCCGATACATCCCCGTAATAATTTACGAGTCCGGCACGAATATAGATATTAAACGAGTCTGCTCCACTAGGAAGAGTGAAGTAATCTCCGCTATCCAAGCAATAAGACCTTATAGCAACATTATTTGAATTAAGGACCTCAACAAGAATACTTCCTGTGGTTATTCCTCTTCCGAGTTCGTCAACCTTTGCTTTGTACTGATTCGTAACATAGGTATCACTTGCCAACATCTGCTCGTTGGTCATGTTGTTTTTGTTCGTTGTGTAGATAACGTACATTTTCGAGGCATCCACATCGGGAACATTGACCTTGTAAAATGCCAACCGTCTGTACTGTACTTCGTATGGACTTCCCTCTTCTTCCGGGTTCCATGTTTTGTAATAATCAGTATCAACGGTCATATCGTTTTCCGTATACGATTCAACCAGAGTCTCTGTTCCACGGCTTTCTATCTCAACCGCATTCATATAATTAAAGTATGTAGCGTAAATCTGCCTTGCGAACTGTACTCTGTCCGTTTGGGAATAATACTCGTCAAAGGAAATCCCAAACATATACTGTGTGTACCAATTGGCTGCATTCTGTTCGAGTTTAACGATGTTATCGTATGCCGTGACTTTCTGCTTGATAAGGTTCTGTGTATGTTCAAGTTTTAAGTCTGTAACGTGGTACACTCCTAAAGGAATCGGATCGGAATAACTCTCTGTCAAGAACGTGTCTATTGTTCCGTCATATACATAGCAAGTATCGGGATCATAAGTGGGATAGTGCGTAAATGTGGGATCATCGTACATATAAACCATAAATTCCTTAAGTTCCGCATCTATCGTGAATGAATCACTATTTGTTAACTCGTTTTTATCTGCATCATGCCACAAGAGATATGGTCTTTTTACTTGTACAATCTTTCCGTGGTCCTGTGTGTCATAAAGAATCTCTAATGAGAAGAATGCAAAGTCCGATGTTTCTGTATAGTTATGTTTTATACTTCCTTGTTTGTTTTGCTCTGTTCCATCTGCATATACGCAACGAAAACCAACTTTAAAATAAACAGGAGCCGATCCAGAGACCGTTGTCAAAGAGTTAATCTTTAACTTATACCCAATCATTACTCTCGGAGTCTTTGAAAAGTAATAATCATATTGATTTATGTCTGTATAAAACAGATAGTGTGATGTCCAATATGTACTTCCTGTTACTGTCTTAACATCGTGGAATGTCTGCCCTTTTGGAACAATGGCAGCATTATCTTTCCACCAATTGACAGTAAGCAAGTCCTCCAGAGACGGAGTTCCTTGCACCCTTATTCCCGGACGAATGGTTCTGTCCTTTAAATCGTGGTCATATCCGACCGTTGTAAACTCGCAATGAGCGGACTCACAAAGACCAAACTTGATATTGTCCTGTGAGCATAACGATTCGGTCATTGAAAATGACTCAAAATCAAGATATTCGTTCGTTATATCTGGAACAGGAAGATATCTTGTTATATCCACTCCCTTTGAGTACAATGTTGAGAATGTAGTCGGAAGATTGTCCACGGTATCGGCAAGTTCTACTTGATAATTGTCTCTCTCAACATATCCGGCAAACTGTGTCTGTGTTGTGTTATGAATCTCAAGCAAAGTTATTTTTAAAATGGGATCGGTCTCGTTTTTTGTCTCGTAAGCATAAAAGTTAACTTTATTTCTCACAAGATAATCGGCCGTGTTTATTGTGGTCTCTAAATATTCTGTTGCTCCACTTACTCTATCCACGGTACAACGCAAATTAAGAGTGCCGGGATCACTTGTTATGTTGGAAAGTTTTAAGTACATAGAGGCCCTAACATAGTTGCCCAGATAGAGCCATTGAAGATCAACATTGTTTTCAAGGCTAAAGATTAGGTCGAATCCGTCCGGGTTTATAACGGCATTGTACCCATACCAATACTCGTTACCTGTGTAATAGTTAAAGTCCGAAATTGTCTTCGAATCGGGACTATCAACCTTTATCACTAACTGTTTCTTTGTGGAATCTTTAAGAAAGAGGTTTTTAACCTCGTCTGATATGTTAAGCATTACTGTTCCCTTATCGTAACTTCTATCTGCTCCATCATGTCATCCCAATTCGGAGCACGATATCTACTAGGTGTAAAATCAATAAATGCGGTTATACTGACCGTCTGTGCCGATTTGTTGTCATAGACTTGAATCGGGTATGTGAGGTCATTGTTCTTGGCAAGTGCCAAAACACCCATGAACGTATCGAACTCTGTTGCGGAGAGGAATTTCATGTTGAATTTACCTTCAATTCTTGTTCTATATGCGGAATGATGCTCTTTTCCGTTCGCATCCGTCCATGTGTTGTATTCATCGTTTTTCTGTACTGAATAACCAGAACCGACTACTCGGTGTGAATAGTCGGTCCCGTTTATCGCAAACATTATTGTATTTGACATACTGTCTCCTTATGCCGGAGCAATAAAGGGAGAGTTCCCTGTTGATTTTGTAAACTGATTGACTTCTTTGCGTACTGTTCGGAAGAGTCCCTGTGCATCTCCTTGGAGTGATACATTCACGTTTGTACCATTCTCAAGCATTGGAAGGTATCTCTGGAGGAGCGATTCCACACTAGACATATCTGATGTGGCCTTAACCGGAACAGTAGCATTTTTTCCTGTTGCCGTGCTAGATACTACCTGCATCGGATTTACAGTAGCAGAAACACCACTTATCTCATCCATCGCATTCTGGACGTCTTCCATAGCACCGACACCAAAATCTTCCATTCCTTTGTCGAAACCTTCAGTGGTAAACTCACCTATTTTTTCGAAAACCTTGGACGGAGAAGCGATTCCGAGTATGTCTTTGGCTACCTGTATTAAATCCCCGAACAGGCCCTTAAACCAAGAAACCATGTTATTCCACGCATTAGATATACCATTTTTGATACCTTCAACTATATTTCGACCGATATCACCTATATTCCTTATGGCATCACCTAAAGCACGGATAAGATCGCTTATAAGCTGCCTACCGGACTGTAATAGCTTTGGAATATTATTTACAAGTCCCTGTGCAAGTTTTGTAACGAGTTCCAATGCCACTTTCAGGAGTTCCGGTGCTAATTTTATGAGAGCCTGTACAAGTTTCGATATTATAGTTGGTGCTTTTTCAATAATCTTCGGTAATGCTTGTATAAGACCATCAGCTAATCCAATTATCAACTGTAAAGCAGCATCTATAACCATATCTATGTTGTCCAGAAGCGTATCCACAAATTCGAGAACCGCATCTATGGCGGCAGGAATAAGTTCCGGTAATGACTGCGCTATACCTAAAGCCAATTCCACTAGGATTTTCGTACCTGTTTCAAGTATTAACGGAAGAGAATTGATAATATACTTGACTATCTCTTTCAAGATATCCATTCCGGCATCCATAAGTTTTGGAAGATTATCCAATATGGCTGTCGCAAGTGCTTCAAGTATTTTTACACCCGTGTCTACCACCTGCGGAAGTGCGTTTGTTATTCCATCAACGAGACTTGATATCCCGTCACTTATCATTTTTAGTCCGCCCTCTCCATTTCCGGCAAAGATTTCTGTTAATCCTGCCATAACGGATGTAATATCAGGGAGAAATTCGGACATCAAATTGCGCGATAATCCGCTAAATGCGGTCTGCATATCTTGTAACTGGTCTTGATATGCCGCTGCTGCCTTAACCGCTTCATCGGACATCACTCCACCGAGTTCGCGGACACGATCACGCATAGCTTGTGTATCTTCAGCGGAAGTATTAAGTAATGGACCTAACTCTTTTGTGGCTCCACCAAGCAACTGTTGAGCAAGTACCGTACGTTCGGCACCTTCTTCCATACCCTGTAATCCCGCTATCGTGGCTGCAAATAAGTCCTCTGTGGACATACTAGCCACTTGTTCCTGTGTTATTCCAAGTTTTTGGAACGCATCAGAATCGGCAGCGGCCTGTTTTTGCAAAGTAATCATGCCTTTGGACATAGCACCTATTGACGATCCAGAATGTTGCAAAACCGCATCCCATTCTTGGTATGCCTGTGCTGATATACCCATTTTCTGACTAGCTTTGTCTATTGTATCGCCATATTCAGCAACATCTTTTGATGCACTTATAAAACTGCTTCCTATGGCTGCAATTCCCGCTCCGGCAGCGGCTACGGCTCCGGCTGTAACCTTACCTAATCCGCCCAAAGTCTTACCAAAGCCAGAATTAAAGGATTGTCCGCTAGACTCACCGATTCCACCGAACTCCTGTTCAATTTTTCCGCTTATGCCTTGCGCTGACGGCTCGATTTGGACATACGCTGTACCTATATCTGACATGGTTTACCTCGTCTTGCTTGAATACCACTCCATAAATGCCTCTTCAGATTCGAATAGTTCGACTTCGTCTTTAGTTTTTTCGTCCAACCCTTCCAACTTCCGATAGACACTCTCGGGCATATTACGGCCCTTAACTCCATCCTTGGTGTTTTGCCACACAAGAATGGCCAATTTATCAATAATAATCGCTTGGAATGTCTCTTCTAGCGTTAAAGTCATATTGTTTATCTTACGTCTGATTCGGCTACTATTGCCTAATCCGTTAGCTAAATCAGCAAGATACGATATTGGATAAGGCGGATTTTCCCAGTCCACGACATAAACGTGATAGGTTTCCGCCAGATCGCATTTAAGAGCATCCTCGCCTATATTCAACATATAAGCGAGGATTATGAGTTTTTTGCATTAAGACTCTCGAGCATCTGTTGCATTTCAGACCACAGATCCTTAACCTGGCACACTCCTTTATGGACTCTGGCCACTTCATTCATGAATTCGAGAACATTATCCTCTGAACCAAAAATCAGGGATAACATATCCATAGCAGCCTTACCCGCTAAAGCAGGATCATCAGCATTTTGCGCTCTTGAACATAAGAACAAAAGCCTTGCATCGTCTTTGATCCTCGAATCTAACTGATATTTAATACCACTTTTGGTAGTGCCTTTTACGATCATCTTCTATCTCCTTGCTCTTATAAGCTCGGTGCTTCGCCTTCAATGTACTCTGTATGTGTTTTTCCGTTAGAATCCGGATAAGCTGATACAGTAATTCCGTATGCGATAGCATCTGAATCGTTGTATGTTATAGCCTCTCTTGCTGTAACTGCTCCAACAGGAATAACGATTCTCTTCTTTTTACCACCACGAAGGGCAACTTCAAACACCCACACCTTTTCCTGCGGGTTTTCTGCTACGACATTAACCGTAACATTGTTATCTGCGTCAACTGATACATTGGAATCACCATAAACGTTCTTAAGGACATCAACGTTCTTTGATTCGATCAGTGACAGGCTGAAATTATCGGCAAAACCGTTAAGTGAACGTAATACGATAGATCCGCCCCAAGCCTTGATTTCGGCAACATCCATATCGTTACTGTTCTCAACACCGTCCTCTGAAACGTAACCAAGGCAAGTGAAACCACTTAATTCAGTAGTGGCATCTGTGGGAAGTGCTGTTCCACTAGGAGCAACCCACACACCGCCGCTGATTTTCGGTTTTCCTGTACTAACGTTTGTTGAAATGTTAGCCATACTATTCTTCCTCCTAATAATATGTCACTACATATACCGACTGATATCGATATGTTTTCGTTGTTGTATCTGTAAAATTGTAATCAGAATTAAGTTTGACACCTGAAATTCGATCTAGGGAGATAAGACCATCCAACATGGCCGTAATGACCTTGTTGTTGAGATCGATAGCATCGTATAAGGAATCTCCATGTGCTTTTATTGCGATAGTAGCTGTACGGATACGGTCTGTTATAGTTTCCCCTGTTTTTTCGATAAGATAAAACCTAGAAGGTCTTGTCTCGGGTACTTCCGTATAGGTTTTTACCGGAAGTTCTTCCAGACTATTCAAATAATCATATATTATTTTTTCTATCATGCTATTTCACCATAGATAATCCGGATGCCCCCAAAGCCTTTAATAAGGTATTGTCCTTATAATTTTCTTTGGCTGCTTCTTTTGTGTCCGGATAAACGTTCGATATTGCAATATAGTTCGCAACATGGACCTCGGCAGCGTAACCTTCTCCGGCCATTCCTGCTACCATTTCCCCTGCTTCTAATAATGCGTTCTGCATTTCATTTGACTTCATGAGGTCATTTAGTCCTAGCAGATTAAGTTTGAACTCTACGTCTTTAGCCATATCTCTCAACCTTAACTTTGCTATTCCACTTAAGAGGAATATTCTCTTCGATGCCTGTCGTTGGATAACCTATTGTTCTGTATCGTCCCGTAAAAGGTGCTGGTAGGATAACATCCGTATCCACCCATTCATTTGTATCGCCTTTCGGGATAGCCAGAGTATAAGCTAACTGTTTTCCATACACTTGGAGCGTATCCAAGACCTCGTTAGAAGATGGTTCCCCGACCAAAACATCGTCAACAGTAATGTTTTCCTCTGTATAAATCGGATTTCCTAACGGATCTGTCTCTTTTAGTGTTTTTTTGACTAGTTGAATAGAAATTCCATGTATCATAACTAAATTCCACTAGCACCCTGCCATAAATAGATGCTGTCATACTTCTGTAACAGTAAACCGAGCTTTTTGAGGTCATTTTTCATGATAGCGTTTGCGATTCCACCACCCGGAACGGCATAAGTACCACTCCAAGAATATCCAAGAGCCGACTGACTCTCCTGTGTCATCGCGTCACCCTCTGTTGACTGCCTTAAAACACGGCTTACTACATCCACAGTGACCACTTTAACAACACTTGCGTACGGCTCTGACGCTGCGATCATCGCATCAATGTCTTTCCCAACTGAATGAGCAATAACGCGAATTTCATCAGAAACGAGCGGAAGCAGTGCCTCCGCCCGTGTGGTTTCAGATGCCGTTAATGGCCGCCAAAGAGTTGTGATATCGGTCACTGTCGCAAATGCTGACCGTTCACTCATTTTTTTGTCCTCTTTGCTGTTGTTTTAGGTTTAGTATCCTTAACCTTCGGTTCCTCTTTTAGCTCTGTTTTCGGCTCTTCTACCTTTTTGGGAAGAACAGGTTCGAAATCATCACCGCTGATTACGCACTTGGTCTCGAATTCTATTCCTGTGATTTTGTTTCTATAACGCATAAGTTAACTCCTTATACTGAAGCAGGGTCCTCATCACAAATTCTTGCGAATGCAGCAGGAACAAGGATACCCCAACCGATATATGCCTCACCACGGAGGTAGATTTCGTTGTGTCCCTTAAGATCGCTACCTGCGTTATCGGGATCGCCATATTCAATAACTTCGATAGGAATATTCTTTGAGAATCCCCATCTGAAGTAATCCTGGAAGTTACCTACGATAGCTCTATCAACGTTGCTTCCGAATGAAACAGTGCTGTTAGAGTCGATAGGAAGTCCGTTAAGCTGTCCAGGAACTGCTCCCCAACCGAGTTCAGGATAAAGAGGCTCGTAAGAAGTAGAACCCTTCTTAAGCTGTGCAAGAGCGTTCTTCATAGCAGGAGCCATAGCCATACCTGTTACATCGTGCTCTGCTGCCTCGATCATTCCGATAGCAGTCTCAACGTTAGCGTTAACATTTGCTTCGTCAAACTCAACCTTATTTGTTACAACAGCGTCAAAACTCTTTCCCGTAAGAAGATCGGCTGAAGATCCAGTACGAGGATTAACTCCGTGCATAGCCATGATATCAAGACCACGTGCTACCTTCTTTGCGAAACCATCTGCAAAAGCCGTAAGATACTGAAGCTGAAGTTCCTCTGCACCATACTTGAATTCGTCAGATACTCTCATACCATATTCGATCTTAACAGGAACCATAGAAACAGAAGCAACTGTTCCGCCACCGTTTGCTTTGGCTGCTGACTCACCAACGAGATTAACTTCGCTGTCGAGGTTAAATGTGAATACCTTTTCACCATTAAAAGGCATCGGCTCTGATCCTGAAAGTTTAGCCAGAGAAGATTTTCCTCTTACAAGTGAGAAGAGCTTGTTTGTCTGTTCAGGTGTAAAAAGTACACCGCGCTGAAGTGTGTTACCCATATTAAAATCTCCTTAATTTTGTGCAGCAAATTGCTGATTTATCTGATTCAGCATAGAAGCTAAATCTCCTGTGTTCGATGTGCTTGAATCCGTAGAATGAAGTGGCGGAGCACTCTTCGGAGCGAGGAACGATGCAAAGTTTTCAGCATCTTTTTTGAGTTCTTCCTCTGTATTTCCGACTAATCGCCCTGCTAATTCAAAAGGAACTCCGGATTCATGAGCGATTCGGCTCTTAAGATAATCATTTTCCGCCTTTGTCGCTCTGTTAGTGAGGTCTGAAACCACTTGCTCATGACTTGCTATCTTTTCATTAGCCTTGGCAAGATCTTCATTGGCTTTTGTGAGTTTTTTCTCGAATTCCGCTTCGATATCCTTGATCCGGTCCGGTGCCAGATAATCTTTGTACTTTTCAGCCAGATCTCGCTCTTTTCGAGCTAAACGTTCTTTGATAATCTTGTCTAGATCCTCTTGTGTTTCAATAACCTTAAATTCTTCTGCCATAAAATAGCCTCCCTCTTTAACCGTTGAGTAACGTAATTGATTTATATTAAAAGTCCATGACTCTTAATAACTTATTGCTTGTTTTGGCGCGTTTTCTTTTGTTGTCGCGCACAACCAGTAGGCAAGTATCATGCTGTCCATTATTGCTATATCGTATGTCTCCACTAATGACTTGTATCCAAACCCGCCATTAGAACCTATTTGACGCTTTTCGCAATTTGTGACCACTTGAGTCAATGACTCTTGACCACTATGGACAATTTTTTTTGCAAAGAGATCCTGTTCGAACATCGAATTGGCAACCACTATCTCCCGAACTGTCGGAAGTATTGGCCTAACCTTAAAACCTTGTTCTTTCATTTGGTCCGCTAGGAGTTTCTGACCACTTGCTCCGTCAATAGCTATCTTCTTAACCTTCGGATTACTGAAATAATCAAACATCCATCGGCTTCCTGCTCTAACGGATACACAGTCTATTGTTTCAACGAATATCCTATCGTCCTCTGTTCGACACGCTATACTCATGGCTACGTTTGTGCCATCACGACCATATTTAATACCGAGATACAATGTATCTTTGAATTTAGGCTTCTTTGTGAACTTCACATCCGCCCATTCGGTCTCTGATATAGCCGATTTTTGGTTATAACTAACCCATAAACCGAGTCGTTGAATATTAAAATCAAGAGAATCCCCTGCAAGTTCCCCTCGGACATTACGTTCTGATAGAATCGTTCCGAGTGATGGATTATACTTGTACCACAGATCAACGTTAGATACATCATCCGTCTGTTCGTCTATTGACCACTCCGCCCAACCCGTGTCCGGTGCTTTATTTTCCATTACGGAGTCACGCAACCTTACGAACACATCACCACCAGATATTACTGTCGGAGGAGTTCCGACTAGTATAGTCTGCGGATTCTTGGAAGCACTGACCGTATAGATCAATGCGCTTTCTTGTTTGGATGTGTATTCTTGTGCTTCGTCTATAATTAACAGATCGAAACCTTCACCTAGTCCACCGTTGTTCGTTCTGGTACGGAAATCTATTATCCCGCCACCGCTTATCTCAATATGTTCAAGACCATATTGTTTTGACGCAAAAAAAGAACGCTCCGGCATAACCTTTTGTTTCCGTGAGTGTTCCTCATATCCTGCTTTTTTAAGCAAAGTGTATAAACGATTAAACGCATCATGCGATGTCGTGGTTCGGTGCGCTGTGTGGCATATTTTTTCGCCCAGGTTAATGATTCCATCAAATTCCCGAGCCGCTAGGATCTCGCCTTTTCCATTTCGTCTGCTTACGCAGAGTCCATAGACCATGTGAGTCCATAATCCATCCGGGTTAATAGCCATAATTCCCTTAATTTGGATCTCTTGCCATTCTAATAGAGCCTGTGTTGTGCTTTTATAGAGGTCTATTGCTTCTTGACCTCGTGTATTATCGTACTCAACATTGGTATAAGAGGGCATTTGTTCGCCCATTCTCATACACTACCTCCGTTTTGCACGTTTTCTCGCACTGTCGAGTTGCTTTAACTCTTCCTGTCGCTCTTCTACTGATGTTGTCTGCCTTTGCGTGTTTGCCCGTCTTGCTAATTCTTCCGGTGTGCTTTGCCAGGTCTTTTTACTCCAAACATTCTGTGATTCACGCTTTCGCTCGTTAATATATGTCACTGTGCATCGGCATGATTCGTGTCTGGCATAGAATTCGTCCGGCTCCGTACCATAATCATACGTTCCGGCTAGGTTTTCACACCACTGGCAACATTTTGCCTCCGGGATTCTCGAAACTTTGGTTTTTAGTCCCGATTCACTTCGAAATTCAGCGTTTGTTCTTATAAAATCATCGAAAAACGCTTCCGAATTGTTTACGATCGGTTCTTTTATCCATACCAAAGCCTGTTCCAACGTGATATCGTCTGCGGTCATTTTATCTATTAAGCCATTAACTCTCTCTTTAGGGAAATCCGGCTTAAGTGTATTTAGATAGATTTTATTTTTTCCATCTATGACCTTCTGAATATCAGCGGCCGCATCGTTTATCATTTTTTGATTATTCTCAAGCGTTGGGATTACTGTCCTTGTGGCTATATTGTAATACAGCTTACCATCAGGAAGGTTTTCCTCTGTGAGAACATCCCTTAATGCTTTAGATGCGTTTTTTCCAAGGCATTCTGCATAAGTATGACCATCAGCTTGTGTTGCCGTACCGTCTCTGATCCGTTTCGATACTTGTGCGAGTCTCCTATCTGACATCGTGTGCTTCTGAAATGAAGTTTCGATCTCGGATAGTAACTCCGGTACCACATCAACCATATTAAGTTTTCCTTTCCCCGTTATTTTTTACAAGCTACGGACAGCTTATAGTCCTGTCATTTCGTATATCTTATCTTCAGTGAGATATTCAGGGAATGCCGTATTAATTTTTCCAATAGCATCACCAATAGATCCCAACATAGATACATCAGCAGGAAATACCGGAGTCCAAGTCGGTGTTGTATATGCCAACTGTGAACGCAGGTACTTTACATTGTCTCGGATACAAGCTCCAAGGAATCCGGCATTCATAATACCGATATTAAAACTCTTCTGCGCTTTCTTGGCTGTGAGTCTTAAGTTCTCATGACTTGCCTTAATAGCATCATAGCTAGAAGGATTACTCTGCGGGAAACCGAGATCATCCAAAGTCAAACCTACTTCACCTGCGAAAAGTGATGCAAACATTTTTAGCTGCTCAACATGAGGACTCATGCTCTGCTGCGTAAACTGTCCAAGTTTTATATGATCCTGTCCATCGTCATTCAGAGTGAAACTCATCATGGCTGACATAGCTGCGGTCCATTTATTCATTTGCTCCGCGTTTGGATCAAGTCCTGTTGCATACTTCTGTGGGAATGAATAGAACTCTGCTGATATCTCGGACCTCTTAATGGTTCTCAATGCGCTCCCAACAGTAGACATACAAGCTCTTGATATTCTTGAATGACCGAACGGCCTTACACTATCTGGACGGAACACGAATGGAACCAAGCACGGATACGGTGCCTTGTTTGTCCTGTTATCAACAAGATTTCCATTCTCATAGTAAGCAGTATATTCGTATGTGAAGTACGCTTCCTTTGTAACGTTACCGAATTCATCACGTTCAAGAACTGCGTATCCTTCATTAAGCATTCCACTAATAGGATCTATAATACCTGTCGCATTACCACCATCGATAACCTGTAATCTTGGAAAACCTGTCGCATCTTCGCTGACATATATAAAATCACAAGACGATATCAGTGCTCCGAGTATGGCAGAATCGAACAGGACATCACGATTATTAAGGTCGTAGATCCCTTCTAGGTCGAACACATCATTACGGAATCCGTAAAAGTCCAACCTATCCGCTAGACAGTCAACAGCCTTTGCGCACCATCCGACAACGCTATTCCAATACTTAAGCTCTGGCGGAGACGATATTCCAAAGTCAAAAGTGACATTCTTCATTTCGTAGAACTGATATCTTTTCAGTACACGGAGCCTTTTTTGCTCTAACTTCTGTTTTAAATATGAGATTCCGTAATAATTCATACCTTTTTAACCTTAAAATAAAAAATAATTGACCATGCCAGTCAAATTTTGCGAGATATTTGTGCA
>Ga0265298_10001647_pt1 | contig 32830 bp, 23 predicted proteins | sample AusTroGonzalo_MG_3_FD_193486 | JGI IMG/M metagenome (GOLD analysis project Ga0265298, IMG submission 193486) | Bovine rumen microbial communities from tropical cattle in Woodstock, Queensland, Australia - Gonzalo_01 | ecosystem: Host-associated > Mammals > Digestive system > Stomach > Rumen ... | reverse complement strand
TCCACATTGTTGCGAACCTCGCAAACATCATTCAGGATCATGGTTGGCTTGTCAGTATCGTTGAATGCAGGCCACTCAGGCAAAGCACCACAGTTAGGATTGCCAGTGCGCATGAATGACAGCAGTGCCTCAGACATCTTGTTAGCCAGGTCACGAGGACGCTTGCCACCACCAGAATGGGTTACCATGCGATCGGTATTGCGGAACCAGAAGCAGATATCGATGCAGTGGAACGCACGTGCACGACCGTTGAACGTAGGAGGATTGAAACCGAACCATGCCAGATATACAGGAGCGCTCTGCTTAGCCTTCAACGTAATATTGTTGATGATACCTGTACGAGGACTGGTAGCCATACCAATAATGTCGCCTGCATTAGCCTGTGGGAATGCCTTCTGATAAGCAGCCGCTACGGCAGCGCCCTTGCCAGGATAACGCTGGTCAAGATATTTGCCCAAGCCCTCAGCATCCAGGTTCTCCAGTTCAGGATTAGCCTGTGCAGGGCTGAACTCTGCCATGGTAGAGCAGTAAATCATAGGCACCTGTGCAGAAGGAGCGTTCAGGTCATCATAGTAACCTGCAGCTGGGATGTGCTTGCCGTCAGCTACTGGCTGGAAACCGCCACGCATCATGCCACCGCCCTGGTTCTGGGTCTTATTGAACTCCTGTACTGCGGCATTAGCCATTGCCAGGTACTCTCTCCAAGGCATTTGCTGCAACTGCTCAACAGTCTTCTTGCTGTACTTCACGATGAACTTACCCAGTTCGCGGCTATAGTCCTGTGACAAAGCATTGTTGGAGTTTCCACTCAATGCCACAGCTTTGTGTACCAATCCCTTGGTCTCAGGCATTGCCACCAGGGTACAAACCTTGGCACCACCTCCTGACTGACCCATGATGGTCACGTTGTTAGGATCACCACCAAAGTTCTCGATATTCTTGTTCACCCACTTCAAAGCAGCTACCATATCCAATGTACCTGCGTTACCAGAATCCTCATACTTTCCGTCAACGCCTGAGAAATCAGAGAAGCCGAAAGCATTCAGACGGTGGTTCACTGACACGAATACGATGTCGCCATAACGAGCCAAGTTCTCACCATGATAACCATCCTGCTCGATACCATTACCAGCAGCGTAGCCACCACCGTGGAACCATACCATTACAGGGCGTTTCTTACCATCAGCCAAGCCCTTTGTCCATACATTTACGAACAAGCAGTCTTCGCTCAGGTTGCTGTAGTTCCAATGGTCACGCCATACACCAGCATTGTTGGCATAGTTAGGATCATTCTGCGGAGCGCAGTAGCCATACACCATAGCAGGAACGATGCCATCCCAAGGTTCGGGCTCCTGTGGAGGCATAAAGCGGTTAGCACCTTCTGTGCTAGCGCCATAGCGAACACCCAAGAAAGTGTAGACATCTCTTGACATGAAGCCCTGCACCTTACCATACTGGGTCTGTGCAATGGCGATGTCATCACCGATAAATACTTGCTGCTCGTCAGCCTCGCTGTTGGCAGCATTGTTGTTCTGATTGCCTGTGCAAGCAGAAAAGCCCATCAGCAGGGCACTTGCACACAGTGTTAAGAAAGAAAGTTTTTTCATATTGCTTTATAATTAAACAAATATTCGTGCAATATTACGAATAATTCTAATTATCACCAAGTGTTTGGTTACTAAAAATAATACAGCGCCACTTCCCAATCTCCGCCTACACGAAAGTTCATCTACGAGCCAACTATGTACCCTTATATTATTCCTTTGGGATCTCTATAATGAAACGGCAGCCTTGCTGATAACTTTCGTCATAGATGAGTTCTCCTCCAAGACTTGTTATGTGTTTCTTGCAAAGCGGCAGTCCGAGACCAAGTCCTTCGGTCAGGTCATCGACTTTGGTAAACGGCACAAATAATAACTCTTCAGCACCACTTTGCAGTCCGGGACCTACATCCTCTATGATGAAACGTACAGCGGCTTCCGTCTGCTTAATGCGTAGAGAAATATTATCCCCGTCGGAGTAGTAGGCGGCATTATATAACAACTCTCTGATGGAAAGCATTATAAAGAGATAATTGGATTTGATGCTAAAGTTGTCCGGTAACTCTGTCTCAAAATGGACATCAATAATGTAATATTTTTGTGCGTAATTGATACATTCCCGAGCCAGTTCGTTGCACAACACGTCATCCTTCTTCTCATAGCGAGAAGAGACTTCAACGTCAGAGGAGTCGAAAAGCATTTGTGTATAGCGTAGCAGGCGATGGGTATCATACTGCAAGGTCGCCATGACATCGTTTAAGTCTTTATTTTTTTGCTTTTTTGTTGCCTTGCCTTTGTTTCTGGAAGCAATATTGTCCACCAACACACGCGTGAGAGCCTCAATGGTATTAAGAGGCGTGGTAAACTGACGCGATACTTTTTGTATGAATATCTGACTGCGCTTGTTGGCTTCTATAGCCAATGGTAGTGTTTGCTCCAGTTCTATATTCTCCTTTTCTATCTCAGCCTCAGCAGCTTTTATTTCTTCATGATGCGACATGATGGATAGTTGCATTTTTCTAAATGCATTCTGCAGATTTCCTACCACGTCCTTGTGGTTGGTTGACGATATGACAGTATCATAGTTGCCTTTGGAAATCTTATTCGTAGCCTCTAAGAGCTCATTAAGGGGGCCGATGTTTCGCTGCACAACCCTCCTGCTCGACCAAGCGATTAACAATATTCCGATGATGACAAAGATAATCACTATGAGGGTCAGATGATTGTAATCAGCTAAAACGTCATCATCGTGGCATACTAGGGCAATGCTCCAACCTGTATCCGCAAGGGGCATATAGTTCACATGGCACAGTACCTTGTCGATTGTCACATGTATAGTACCGGTTTTATGCGCTACCATCTCATGACCGAGAGCGAAGATGTCAGGATGCTCCACAGAATCGGTGGCCATAAAGATGGTCTTCTTGAAGAGCAGGCTATTGTCGGGATGAATCAGATAGCCTCCTGATGGTCCAAGCACCATATAATAGGAACTGGGATACGGATGGTAGGCCGCAAGAATGGTCTCTCTGAGTTTATCAAAGGAGAAATCAACAGAGACAACACCTTCAATCTTGTTTCCGTGAGGACGTATAGGCAGGCAGTAGGAGCCAACAGCATCATGATGATTGATGACGCCTGCATTGAAATCACTGAAAGGATTAATCCAGCAGGCCCTGCCTGTCTGCTTGGTAGTCTTGTACCAGTTTTTTTCAAAGTACTCGAATTCTGGTTCGAGTTCGGTATGTATGGTATCGCCTTCGTTGACAGTATAGACGGAAAAATTCTTACCGTATTCAGGGAATGTGTTAGGTTCGGCAGCAACAGAGCAGCTAAGTACAACATTGTTAAGACTCACAATGCGTTGAGAAATGATAGCAAGCGAGTCAGGATTATAGAAGTGCTCTTCCAACATCCACAAATTTGACTTTGCTGTGGTTTTTACCGTAGTGAGATAGTTTTCCACGAGTTGAGTTGTAGTTCTGAGAATGGCGTTAGACTTCTCAACAGCCTCGTTGTGAAGAAGTCTGTTGGTATATTGGTAGAACACACCCAGCGACAGTACAAACAATGGTATTGCCAACAGAAGAATGCTACGACTAAGCCGTTTAGAAAACGTGCGACGTACTTTATCCATGGTTGTTCTCCTTTCCTGCCTTGTTAGATGAGACATTAAAATAATGGCCGAGCAGTTCAATAATCGTTTCACTCTGCTGGTGGATGTTGGCTTTTATTTTGTTAGCCTCTGTCAGGGTGATATCCCCGTAATGGTCACAGAGAGCTTTAACACTGTCATCTATGGACTGTGCCGGTGCTATCATATTATTTGTGACATTATGGAGGAATCTCGCTTTCACTTGTTCATCGTCATGGATTTGTTGATATCTCTTTTCCAGAGCCTCATGATGTTTGCTCATGGTGACTTCCTGTTCCTCCTGCTTGGTGATATCGTCTATCAGCGCCTTATGCATAAGTTGGAAATGATGATAGAACACACCCACCTCATCGTCGCGCTTCACATTAGGGAATGATTCATCGTAGTGTCCATCAGCAATGCGCTCAGCCGACTCTGTGAGATATACCAACGGCTTTAACTGTTTGTTGATAGTCCTTTTGCACAGTAGGAAAAACACCAACAGCGCTACCAGTACTATACCTAAGACATCATACACCAGATAGTTGTATTCGCCGAAGATGTCATCATAGGGATAGATGGTACCAACACTCCAACCAATGGCATTCATAGAACGTCCTGGTATGCTGGTAAGCACAAATGGTTTGTAGAACAGATACCATAAGGAACCGTTCATTTTGAAGGACATTTCTCCCGATTCACCTTGTACCATGGCCTTGGCAGCTGCCAAGGCGGTGGGGCTTTCTAGGACATCTGGTTGATCGAATACGGTCCGCCCTCTCAGATTTTCACGATTAGGGTGTATAAAGTAGGAGCCGTCATCGGAAAGGAGTATGTTGTAGCTATTGGGCGATGGCTTCGTCTCGAGAACAATCTCTGAGAGCAAATTGATATACAAGCCAACAGAAATAACTCCTACACACTCTGAGTTTTGGTCGGTAATAGGCAGACAGTAAGAAATGATGGGGTCAAGATTATAGTTATCGTTCTGTCCGGGATCTATCCAAGCGGGATGACCGGTTTCCATGGTTTTGGTATACCATTCCTGCTGGGTGTATGGAGTATCGTTCGCTTCCTCAGAGATACCCAGCTCCGGTGAATTGAGTTTCTTCCTAAAAGCAGATTTGAAAAACAATTCTTGGTCAGGATAATAGTTGGGTTCGAAAGCAATAGCACAAACTTTAATGTTCTCGTTGCATTCTACTATCCGGCGACAGTAGTTGATCATGTGGTCTGGATGGTCGAGGTCCTCCAAAAGGGCGCGATAGACGTTGCCTGTCGCCTGCTCTATGGCCACAAGCACATTGTCAATTTGCTGAACAGTTCCTTCCAGCCTTTGTTCGGCATCCATCTTCACTTCCTCCACAAGTACCTTACGTGTGAAATAGAACAGTAGCCCAAGTGACACGATGAGCAGAGCCACTATTACTAGCATTACAAAAGTGTTAAGCCTGATGGAAGGCAATTTAAAAATATTATTCATATTCTTTTACATACAAACCAAACTACTAACATGCCTAATATAACCATCGACATAAGAACAATGGCTATTGTCAGCAAAGGTTTTAAGATATCACTCAGTGGTACAATCACCGCAATTGACCAGTTTACAAATTCTACCGGTCCATAGTAAACCACACATGTTTCACCGTCGATATCCAAGCCGGCAGCGACGCCGCTCTTTCCCTGCTGTAAGTCTTTAAGCACATCCTCGTCTGTGATGGTTAAGTCCTTTTCGTCAGGATGAGCTAAGCATGAACCATCGTTGTTGAGTAAAACAGTGTAGTAATTGAGTTCAGCGAATGCCTGATGCTTGTTCAAGATTCTATTGCTCTTGCTGCTTTCATCCACCCACTTCAACTCCTTGACCAGCCACTCGAACTTCATGTCGGCTCCGCAGACGCAAGCCAAGTCTCCCTTTGCATTGTAGAGCGGTTTGACAAATGTGCAGTAATGACCGCTCAAGCTGGTGCCATCGTAGTAATAGTAGGGTTCTGACCAGAAACTGCTTCCTGTCTCTTGGGCTTGAATATACCAGGGTGACTTGGTATAGTTATGGCGTGCTGAACCCACCTGACGATAATCGAAACCACCATACTCCGGTTGGTAAATATAGGGTTCGAACCAAGTGCCTTTCTCAGGGAAATAGTTGGGTACGAATGCAGCAAAATAGCCTCTCACGTCCAAGTTCAGTTTTGCCTTGCTCTTCAGGGCACTCACAACATCCTCTGAATTGTTGAGATTTCTATTAACTTCCTCGAATATGTTATTGGCATTCATCTCCGTCCCCCTGATAACACTGGCTATCTTCTCTGCAGATACATTCTTTATACCCATATAACGAGAACGAGTTTCAGACAGAAGAAGTTGATAACCTGTTAACAAGGCCAAGAACGCCATGGTTGTCAACACAACAAATACAATTAGCAAAATGCGCCGTTTGATTTTTTGGGATATTTTATTATTTTCATCAATAGTCTGCATCGTAAGATAGTCTGTTTTGCATTAATATATCTGTTATCGATTTTTGAATCTCAAAAATGTATCGGATTCCGTCGGAATACTCTTCATCATGCCAAACGCGTCCATGGAGCAGGCGGCTGATAGACTGGCAAATATTGAGGCTATCGAAAGAGTCTTGAGCGGTGCTGTCGTAAATGTCCTCATCAGTCTGGTTGTCATGTTCCCGTCTCGTACCAGTAATACTGAATCTGATACACTTTTCCATATCTAAGCACTTCAACAAAATGATGCCATCACCTGTGAAGCGTGAGGTATTATTGAGAAGATACATCAGCAGATTCTCCAAAGCCCCGGAATTGGTTAACAATTTGAAATCATCAGGGAATTCTGTCTGGAAAACCGTAATGGCACCTATATGGCAATGCTTTTGGGTGACACTCGCTAATTGGTTACAAAGCTTATTGATACTCACTGGCATATCGAGTGGTAGCTCCATCACGTTTTCATAGAGCGACAGCTCGTTAAGTTTTTTGAGTGTTGTTTCTGCGTCTTCCTTTCCATAGCGCAGTATTTCATTATCCCGTTTAAGTTTTCTGATAAACTTATATCGCTGATAGGCGATAAATAGCAGAATTAAAATAAAGACAATAGCCACAACAGCGTAAAGACGATATCGCAGAGAGATGTTTTCTTTTTCAAGAAGGTCTTTCTCCATACGCTGACGGTTGTTGCTCATGCGCTGCAACATATCTCTCAACTCCTGATTGTATGATGCCCTTTCAATAGAGTCGGAAATCTCTTTGTATCGCGCCATATAGGTATAGGCTTTTTTGTAATCCCCCAGCCGTTCGTAAATGATGGCCTTTCTTTCAGCGCACGTATCTGCCGACAGGCTGTCAGCAAATGCAAGAGCCTGCTCATAGTCTCTATTAAGTATATGGTAGTTTACCTTTGTATATGGATGTATCGTTATGGCATCATCCATCTTAGACAGTCTGTTCATTTCGCTATACAGACGATTAAATTCTTCTACATCGTTTTTACGGAAAACAAAATTACTTAGACGAGCTAATATCCTGTACTTATAACGGGGTGTTACGTTCGGTTCTGCTAACACTTGGTAGGCGATATCCTCTGCCTTTTCAAGGTCGCCGCGATCGTAAGCAATTCTAAAGAGCTCACGCAAGTCCTCAATAGCAACTTCATTAGGGAAATGCCGGCGACGGAATGCCAACGCCCTTTGAAAAGCATTTTCCTGGGCATCATAATCCTGCGTTTGGAGCAATATCATTGCTTCGGTGTGCATAGCCATATATTCGCCGTAAATGCTACCCTCCTGTCGTGCATACTTTGTTATTTCCTCGCAAATATCGTTGGCCTTCTGTTGATTCTGATTGGTAGCCTCGTATATAGCCTCATACCCCCATGTCTTATAGAACATCCGTTCGTCACCTTCTTCTAAGCTGGCTGTTTTCAAATTCTCTGCGGCCTGTGTGAATGCTTCTCTGTCGTTGCCGTTAATAAGCCTCAGCATTTCATTCTCTAAGCTGGTGAGTTCTTCGCTGGTAGCAGCCCTCATACCGGCAGCACAGAAAATGCAACCCAGTAACACAAATACCCTCAAGAATTTTATAATATACAGCATGGCCGAAGTTCACTCACAAATTATGCGGCGAAATTAAGCAATAATTCCGAGAAAACTTAATAAAAAATGAAAAAAATAATGGAAATAACTTTACCTACGGCCTCACTGGCACTGCGAAGGGGAACGATCTTGGCTATCTGCATAGTTTGATAGCCTATATTGCATTTCTTCGATAGAATCACGTAATTGGCTAATCTCATCACTATGTTTCATTTCTGGAACGGGCGTGTCGAACTTGCCACTGGCAATGTCGTTGGCCACTTTAGTCAGCTGCTTCAGCGGATAAATGCCATTCTTAATGTAATAGTATCCCACAAGGATGATAAGCAGCATGGCCAATAGGAAAATGAAGAGCAGCACTGCAGCGTTCAACTGGCTCAGAATGTCAACAGCACGGCATGGTACTACAGTGACTAACATCCACTGGGTGTATTTGATAGGATTATAGAACAGATAACATTCCTCACCGTCAATTAATAACTTTTCCCGACCTCCATCTTCACCCCCAATGGCATTCTCCATCTGGTTTATCAGTTTCTCCACATCAGTTTTGTCGCCACTCTTGAGATGGGTATAGAAATTGTCTTTTATGATACGCTTACCCTCTGGATTGGTAATGTATGACCCATCGTGATTGATGATAAAGCTACTAGACTTCATTTCGAAGATGCTTGCCATCATCATGGTGCTTTTGTTGATGGTGGTGTCGGCTTCTTCCAACTTACCTGTCAGCCAGTCAAGTGATATGTCGGCTCCAAGTACTGCCACCACGCGCCCTGTTGGGTCATGAATGGGCACCTCATAGGCCGAAAGTGTTGTCTTTTCATCATAGCCGTCATAGAATGGATCCGACCACTGAGCCGAGTCGCTTTTAATGACATCGAGGAACCAGTCGGCAGTGAGATAATCCAGGTCTGCATCGCCCATATCCTGTGAATAGATCACATCCGGATTAGCAGAGTTGCGCCAGGCAAAAGGACAGAAACGATGTTCCTTCTCGGGATAATAGTAGTCTTCGATAAAACTGATACCGCAACTTCTAACACGCGTACCACTTTTAACAATGCGTTCCATTGTCTCTTTATGGCTGTTCGGGTCATCCAAGTTATGCTCAATATAGTATATATTATTCGTAACTGCCACATATACGTCGGATATCACACGCCTTACATACTCATTGGTGATGAGCATCTTGTTATGGAAAATCTCTAAATAGAATAGGCTTGTCGCCTGTCTCTCTGAGCGCAAGATGACGTATGAGAGACTAAGGAAGACAACAATCACCCAGATAAATAATCTACTCGTTAGTCTTCCTGCAAAAGTTTTTCGTTTCTTTTCCATTAGCTATCAGTGGTTTTTTTGTTATCTGTTACAGTTCTTTTAGGTATCTCAAAGATGAATCGTGCTCCATCGATGTAAGCTTCATCATGCCAGAAGTGCCCATGAAGCAGGCGGCAGATAGACTGGCAGAAGTTTAAACTCATATTGATGTTTCTAATGATATCGTCTTCATCAATGAAGTTGCCAGTCTCCCTACAAGTATCGGTAATACTGAACCTGATTACCCCTTCCGTATCAACACATTTCAGCCATATCATGCCTTCTTGAGTGAAGCGTGAAGAATTATAGATGAGATAATTAAAAATCTTTTCTAGGGCATCTGAGTTAGTCAATAATACAAAATCATCGGAGAGATCTGTTTGGAAGATGATTACAACGCCCTTATGGCAATTCTTTTGGGTTACACTCGCCAAATGGTCGCAAAGCTTATTGATCTTCACAGGCATATTAAGTGACAACTCTTTCCTACTCTCATAGTACGACAGTTCGTGAAGGTTTTTTAGCGTACTTTCAGCGTCTTGATTCCTGTGATTCAACAACCTAATGTCACGAGTAAGCATTCTGACAAACTTATGTCGTTCATAGACAATGAATAGCAGAATCAAAATAAGGATTATAGCCACAGCAGCGTATAAACGATATTGCAGATAGCTGTTTCGGTGTTCAAGAAGTTCTTCCTCCAGTCGCAGGCGGTCGTTGTTCATGCGCAAATACATATCACTCAACTCACGATTGTGTGAAACCCTATCAATAGAGTCGGAAATATGTTTGTATAGCACCATATAGTCGTAGGCTTTATCATCATCCCCTAGTCGATGGTAAATAAGTGCTTTCCGTTCAGCACATGTATCTACCGCCAGTCTGTCAACAAGTAATAGTGCTCGTTTGAAGTCACCATTGATTATTTGGTAATTCAGCTCCATGTATAAATTAATAGACTTGATACCGTCTGTTCGTTCCAGCCTTTTCATCTCGTTATATAGACGATTGAAATCTTCTACATTATTCTCATTGAAGGCTATAATGCATAGACGGTATAATGTCCTGCCTTTTTGATGGGGAGCCACATTCGGTTCTGCCAACAACTGGTTGCCTATTTCCTTTGCCTTGGCGATGTCGCCACGAAAGTTAGCTATCTTTATGAGTTCACGCAAGTCCTCGGCAGCACTTTCATTGGGGAAGTGACTATGCCGAAAGGCATATGCTTTAAGAAATGCTTTTTCTGCGGCATCCTTATCCTGTGTTTGGAGCAAAATCATAGCTTCGGTGTGAAGAGCCGCATACTCGCCATAAATGCTGCCCTCCTTTCGAGCATACTCTGTCATTTCTCTGGCAATATCGCGTGCTTTCTGAAGATACTGATGAGAAGCTTCGTAGATAGCCTGATATCCCCAAGCCTTAAAAAACATCCGCTCGTCGTCTTCTTTTAAGCTGGCTGTTTTCAAATTCTCTGAGGCACGAGTAAATGCTTCCCTATTGTCGCTGTCAACATATCTCAGCATCTCAGCCTCAAGACTTATGAGCTCCTCACTGGTAGCAGCCTTAAGGCTGGCGGTGCAAATAATGCATCCCAGCAACAAAAATACCCTCATAGACCTTAAAATATACTGCATAGCTAAAGTTTAGTCACAAATTATGATGCAAAATTATGCAATAATACATAAAAATGCATCCAGAAGCATTATCATCTACAACCGTCCATCCACCATGTCACGTGGAAGAATGCTTTTTACGTCGTAAACCACACTGACGTCTTTTCTCAACTTCGTAAAGTCGAGCGACAGGAACTGTTTGTGGGCTACAGCCAGAATAATAGCGTCAAACTGCTCAGCTGGACATTCCCGGGTAATCGTAATATGGTATTCGTGTTGCACAGCTTCGATGTTGGCCAGCGGGTCGCAGACAGTGATATTGGGGGTGTACTCCCGTAATACATTATAGATATCCACGACCTTGGTATTGCGGATGTCAGGGCAATTCTCCTTGAAGGTGATGCCGAGAATCAGGATTTTCGCATCTTTCACCATCACACCTTTCAGGTTCATCTCCCTGACCACTTGCCCTGCAACATAACCTCCCATCGTATCGTTTAGCCTGCGGGCTGTCATCATGAGGCGTGGCCACACGCCATAGACCTGTGCTTTCTGAATAAGATAGTAGGGATCCACACTGATACAATGCCCGCCAACAAGTCCAGGCGACAGTTTGATAAAATTCCACTTTGACGAAGCGGCCTCGATAACATCGTGTGTGTCAATGCCCATCACATTGAATACCCTGGCCAGCTCATTTATAAAGGCGATGTTCACGTCACGTTGTGAGTTCTCAATAATCTTTGAAGCCTCAGCCACCTTGATACTCGGTGCCTTGTGCGTACCATTGACAAGCACCGAATTGTAAACGTCATCCACAAGATCAGCAATTTCGGGTGTAGAGCCAGAAGTCACCTTCCTGATTTTCTCCACGGTATGCTCCTTATCGCCTGGATTGATACGCTCAGGCGAGTAGCCTGCGAAGAAGTCTTCGTTGAACTTCAGTCCACTGACACGCTCTACCACTGGCAGGCACTCCTCCTCAGTCACGCCGGGATATACGGTGCTCTCATAAACCACGATATCCCCTTTGGAAATAACTTTACCTACGGTCTCACTGGCACCGCGAAGGGGAGCCAGATCTGGGTAATTGTCTTCGTCAACAGGTGTAGGTACAGCCACTACATAGAAGTTACAGTCACGTATTTTCTCAAGGTCCGTTGTACAAACGAATCCATGATTGTTGATGGCATCCTGCAACAGGTCATCGCTCACCTCGAGGGTGGCATCATGACCTGCCATGAGGGCATCCACTCTCTTTTGGTTCATATCGAAGCCGATTGTTTCAAACTTTGTTGAAAACAGACGAGCCAAGGGTAAACCAACATACCCCAAACCAATAACACAAATCTTTATATTTTTCATTTTCTTATGATTATTCTATCACAACAACCTTTCCATTCTCCAACTTCCACTCAACGTCTCCCTCCATTGCCTTGATGACATTGGCCACATACTGAGCTTCAGCGGAGTTCCCTGCCTTTCTCAGGTATTTCCTTGCATCATTGAAACGTTTGGTCATCACATACCCACAAGCAGCATTAAGATTGGCCGTTTCATCGTCAGGATACTGTTCGACAGCAATGAGTAATGCGTCCAGCCAATTATCTGACCCTTCATCATAACTCATGGCCACATTATACATTTCTGCCAGACTTAATCCTTCGGGATGGGTATAGATGAGTTTGCGGCCCTTTTCCACTGATAAAGGCGTAATTTCGTACTCTATGATATAATCGGTATGGCGAAGTCCTGGATAGACGTACTTTAATAGCCATTGATAAGGTTCACCATTCCCAACTCTCTTCAGCTGTTCTTCTTTGGCATCGGGATCCAAATCACTATCGATAATGCTGAGCAGTTCATTGCGGTAATCAAGTAAAACGTTAGGCACCACTGGTGTCTCTACAAAGTCCTGATTATCGTACCAGAAGTCACCCTTTACTTTACGAGCCTCGGTTTCTGTAAGGAATCCTCGTAAATTGTCCCAGTCTTCTGGTGTAAAGTCTGTATTGATTATCTGGGAATCGAAATGGTATTGTTGTACCAAGTAGTTCTTCAGCGCCTCGGTTCGTCCTTTTGCCAACCTGGTATTGTTACTAAATGAGCTCTCTGGCGAGGCATATCCATGGAGAGAGATTTTCATGACAGTGACTGATTCATCAAATAAGGCATCATTTACCGTTTTCTGAATACGAGCTAACTCGCTGGGGTTATTCCTATAGTCAGAATAAATAACCGTTTCATTGACTGGGAAATCGAGGAAAGCATATCCCAGAATCTGCCGTATCTTAGTATCCTCTGGGTCAGGCATGATTAACGGGAGTTCCGGACACTTTTTCAACTTGTTTTTCCGTACGACAGTTTTCTGTACTTGTTTTTTCTCTTTTGCCAGCAGGTATGTTACGCCAATCTTCAGGTTAGTGCGTCCATCCATAGGCGTGCTATATGCCACGCCATTGAAGTGGTCCTCAAACAGCGTTTGACTAATTTCTGCTCCTATGCGCCAGCGATCACTTACCTTATAAGATGCTGTGAAGCCCACACGCAAGCCTGGTAACAGTCGGCTTTTACGTGAATACTTATGGGTATAAGAAAGAGGAACATCGGTAAAGTTCCATGTGTAGGCAGCTCCAATACCTGCAAAGGCTTTCAAATTGAATTTGGGCTCATGATTTTTCCGTGATTTGCGGAATACATCGGACACATCGAACGTTATGTCACCGAATAACGCAAGGTTATTCCATGAATAGACATCTTCTGATTCGCAAGCTTCCACATTACGACTCTTGTTGCGATTGAAACGTAATGCTGCACGCCAGCCCCACAATGGCGAGAACTCACGCCCTACAGCAAAGAACGCCCCCCAGGACCAGGGATATTGACTGAATTCACTGAATGGCAGATTCTCGTTGGCCGACTTGTTGATGCCAGCGAAAAGCTGCAAATAGTAGGGATCCTTGTTGCTGTATATACTGTCATTATCGGAGGTTGTCGTTGCCTGCACGTTGAGCGAACAAAGCACAAAACTCCATAATATCAATTTTTTCATATCTTATTGTGTTTAATATGAAACAAATGTGCCTTCATTGGGTGACTTGTACCACTCCCAGTAACGTGTCTTTGTAACATCCCTTGCCCATTCGGGAAATTCTGAATATGACGAAATGATATGCACTCCTTCCTTCGGCCATTGCCATTCTCCTGCCACCAGTATAGCTTCTGGCATCAGTCCCAAGTCATTAGGCAAGCAAATTACATCCGTACAATCGGTACAAGTACCTCGCTGTATCTCAATATAGAAGCGTTGGGCATCCTTGGCCATCGTATAGTCTTTAGGCCAAGGTACACAGTCTAATTCTGTGAATGGTGTTTCAGCCATACTGTTTTTTGTATTGACATATTCAAGTTTACTACCCAATAACTCGTGAATCTCACCAAGGTTCACATCGCCATCTGGGCCGTCATAATGCAAATACATACGGGAAGTAGAGCCTGCTGCCATAACAGTAACGCAGCATTGTTCGTTTTCGTAGTCAGGGAGCAATTTGATGACGGCATCATTAAAGTCAAAGTCAGGGTGGCGATACACATCCTCAAATGCCAACGTCCAAGGAAAGGGTTTCGCTTTTTCTCCTGGTGGCAGGAGTTTGGGGTCGACGATGGTTGGCATGAGTATTTTTAAATCAGCCACCACACCGAACATAACGTCGTTACAGTCATGATCGCCACCGTCAACTACATCCTCCATTCCCATCCAAATGACCTCGTCATATTTTTTGACGAAACTGCGATGGCGTCCTCGCCCGTTTCCAACAACATTCATAAATTCAGCGCTGAAACAAGTTCCCATAAAGTCATCTTGCTTATCGACGTATGGCTTTATACCATTTGACTGCAATAGCTTCCATTGATCAGGATATGGTTCTTCGTCAGCACGCAAGTAGAATCCGATACGGTATCCCTCAGGCACATCCACTTTGAAGGAGATGCCTTGAAGCGCAGAAAGATATTCTTTGTAACGCAAGTATACCGTCTGAGAATTATAAGCATTATCCCCTATACGATCCATGTTGTTGGCCCAGGTAGATCCATAGGTGTCGTTCAAGTCGAAGTTGGCATCATACCATGTATCGGGATTAAAAATGAATCCATCTACTCTATCTTCTTTACTGATTTGATATTGTACCTTGGACAGGCCGTCAATATAGTCCCATTTGTGGGTTTCGGACAAATCTACATAAACGAGATCTTCATAAGTAGTTGGCGAGTGATAATAATAGCCCAATATATGCGACCTTTGGTCGGCTTCAAAGCCATTCACCCATGTGATGTAAAACGGACCGTTGGATTCAAGTTCGTAATTACAATTGAGTCCAAGTACCGTCTTCGCATCAACGTTTTTAACGCACAAATCCATTATGGCATAATAGTCAGTTAATTGGCTGTCATGGAACTTGTAATATATTGCATCTCCGTTGATACTGTTTCCACACAGTGAAGCTGGCGGCGTACTCCTGCTTGTTGAAGTGTCGTTCTTTAAGGTAAAGTCAAGATTGACATCTTCTTCTGATTTGCCACTCAAGGTAAGAGTATGCGTCTTGAGCTTGTTTTTATGAATGCAATTCAAATAGAACTTATCCCCCTGACCTTGTGGAACAGTCATAACAACGGTACCAGAGGTGGTCAGCTCTTTATAATCATAAAGTACAAAATAATCTCCTTGTATTGACAGCAGTCGCATCTGTACAGGATCGTCTGTCTTCACATTTATCTTCAATGATACCGCTGTCCTCCACCATTGCTGAGGGCTGATCTCGCAGCCTAAACTGTCGAGGAACTCAGCGTAAACACGTTCCTGTACCGAAGTCTCTTCTGAACTGCAACTGCCTAACAGTATAATTCCTATAATGAGTGATAAAGGTAAGTATCTCATGATTTTAAGCTTTATGTTGTATGGTACATACGATTCTTACATAGACATATTGGATTCTTCGCCATAGCTTTGTCCATCGACTTTGAGTATTTCTCCAGGAGGCCATGTAATGATGAATGGTACGCGTATTCTCTGTAATGTTCATCTCTTTCTTAAAGTAATTGTAGGGGCAGAAATACTCAGGAGGATAGATTAACAAGTTGCTCACACTGACAATTCCCCCTTCAAGCACCTTCTTATTATCATAATCCAGGTATCTACTTGTATGATGTATGACAATGCCAGTTGTCTTGCCGTTCCATTTCACATAATGTATATGGTTATAATGATTTACCATTTGGGCAAAGAACGGATGACCTTTCGGAACCCCCATTCCCAGACCTGCTGCCATTCTACCATGTGGATTGTCCGTGGGCAAGCCCTCCTGACATTCAAACCCCATAAAAGAGCCTCGTGCCACAATGTCATCCAAAGGACGAATTACCTCCACATCCGTATCAAAATAGATACCACCATAATGATAGAGGATCCAGAAACGGGCGTAGTCGCTCACGTATGCATATCGTTTAAGGCGGTAAGCCTCTGCGGTGTATAGCGACATATTTACATCAAAGTTCTGCTCATTCCATTCCTTGATTTCATAATCAGGAAGGAACTTACGCCAAGATGCAATACATTCCTTGGCCTTGTCTGGTAATGGATTCCCGCCAAACCAACAATAATGAATGATTTTGGGAATCTGATGTTGCATGTTAACCATTATGATTGTTTTTCTTGTATTTTGCTACTACAGCTTTAATTTTATTTTTCATCTGGCTCCATTCCTCAGGCTCAAGACCCAAGGTTAAACTCAGAAGTGAAGTACTTACAACTGTTAGGATGATATTCAGGATAGAAACAGTTAGACTGGGTTCAAATATTATCTTAATGGCAAGCGGTATAACCATGGAAAGAACGGTCACCAGCGCACACCGCATCACGGCATATCTTAGGAAATCTTTCAGTGCCATTTTGATGGCAGGTAAGATGACACTAAGAATTGTGATGTTAGCAATGACAACAACAGCCAAATGTACAGCAAATACTGACCAAGGAGGACCACCTGCTTTCAAGACGACATAGGCGATGGGGACTGTAGTAAGGGACAATGCCCCCATGGTAATTTCATATTTCTTGATATTTCCTGTTGCGGATATCGCGGTTATCAGAACACCGTAACAGCGTTGCACCAATAGCGTCACCAATAAGATGCGCAAAAACGTCACACTACCTTCAGGTACTTCAACGAGCCACAGGTCGAGAACAGTTGGTGCTTCCACTACAAGGGGAAGACAAAGAATCAATAAGATAAAGAATATGAGCCTAAAACCTTTATATATGATTTGGTGCATCTCTTCCATCTGCCCAGAGGCGTACGTCTTTGTAATCTGGGGATTGATAGCCGTTTGAACATTCCCAGAGAATCTTCCTACAGCTGTTTGCGCTTGATAGGCAGTAGCACGAGCCGCATTTGCCACAGGACCGAAGAAGACGTTCAACAACAGGTTCAAGCCTTGGGTATAGAGTACGTATGTCATACTTCCCAACATTCTCCAACCAGCAAAAGATGCCATTTTCCGAAATAGCGATTTCTCGAAAAGCCAACTATACTTGCATTCCTCAAAATTACGCAAGCAGTAGATATTATAGACTGATCTGATCAAAAATTTCTCGCAAGCGTACAAAACGGCATAAAGGATGAGGCGGTCATAGTCAAATACCAGCAGTAAATAAACCAGCAGCAGTTTTAGAACGGCATCCAGGATAGCGATGTATGCAAACGACTTCATTTTCTCGTGCGCGATAATAGCCGAGATATACGGATAACTTAAAATGTCGAGCACTGCTGTGAAAATGCTTAGATGGAAACACCAATAGGCAGCGGTCATACGTTCTGGAGGTATCACCATCTTCTCATTTAAAAACCACAATCCGACTGTCTCACCCAGCACGATGATTATCAACGAGATAATGATATGAATATGCATGCTGGTGACAAACACTTCATGCAAGCGCTGTTTGTTACCTGTTCCCAGTTCGAATGTCAGGAAACGCTGTGTAGAGGCCGTCATGCAGTCGGTCAGGAAACTAAACATGACTACCACACCGCCCACAACATTATAGATGCCATAGTCCTCCACACCAAGTGCATGCAGCACGATACGCGATGTGTACAGATTGATACACATCATCAGTATCATCCTGAAATAGAGCAGGATGGTATTCTTCATCAAACGAGAGCTACTGGGCGTATAGGACATATTGAATTTACATGTAAGATGTAAGAACTCAGCATTTACCTCTTGTCATCCCATCCAAAGGGGTGTGCAGCCAACGGCAGCTTTGCCATTGGATGATAATCGCCCTTCAGGCCAATAGGTGACGCATGGCGGATGTCACTGACGATTTCGATACTTGGGCGGGACTCACTGATGCGGAATCCCTCACCGGCCAGGATCTTCTCGTAGCTCTTGGTATGCAGTTCTGTGAAACCTGCACTGAATTCGAACTCCTCGCCATCGATATTCAAGGTACGATAGGTTTTCTTTTCGCCTTGCACTGCATTGGGAGGCAGGCACTCGGCATTGATGCTCAGGAAGTAGCGAACGCGGGCTTTCTGCAACTCCAGATAACCAGCTACACGGTCAAAGCTCATCACATGCACCACATTGCGCTTCACGGGGCCGAAAACCCATTGCAACATGTCATAGAAGTGGACGCCGATATTAGTGGCTACACCTCCGCTCTTGTGGATATCGCCCTTCCAAGAAATATAGTACCACTTGCCACGAGAGGTGATATAGGTAAGATCAACATCATATATCTTATCTTTAGGTCCTTCATCGACTTTCTTCTTCAATGCCACGATAGCATCATGCAGACGCAGCTGCAGGATAGTATAGGCTTTATGCCCCGTTTCCTGCTCCATCTCCATAAGGTTATCAATGTTCCATGGGTTCAGCACTAACGGTTTCTCACAGATGACATCCGTTCCCAAGCGCAAGCCATAACGTATGAAGGCATCGTGGGTGTAGTTAGGCGTACAGATAGAAATGAAATGCAAAGGATTCGGCTTGCGCATCTGCTTGGAACAGAAACGGTCGAACTGTTCATTCTCGATAAAGAACTCGCAGTCGGGGAAAAAACTGTCAAGACGTCCTACACTGTCAAACTTATCATAAGCTGCCATCAGGTTGTTGCCAGTGTCAGCAATAGCCTTGATGTGACGTGGGGCAATATAGCCCGCAGCGCCAATGAGTGCGAAATTCTTCATATTAGTTTTTTTTAGTTATTGTTTATGATGTAATTACTTAATATTTCTATGGGATGTACGGCATGGACACCTGTGCCTTCAAGTATCTGCTGACGGCATGAAGTACCGGGTGCAACAACAAACATAGGGTAATCGGTATGATAACTCATAAGCTGGGTTCGCTGTACTTTTCTAATAGCCGGGAATAGCACCATTTCTCCTATTTCCAATGAGGTCTTGTAATGCTCCTTCTCGTAGCCGAACGAGCCTGCCATACCACAACAGCCGCTTGGAATAACATTCACTTTGGCATGTAACAATTGACGTAACACTTCTGCCATCACTTCTACGCCTACCAATGCTTTTTGGTGGCAATGGCCATGTAGGAATATCTCCATTGGCGTTTGGGAAAAGTTTTCACGACTGATACGGCCTGTCTTGATTTCATGCAATAGGAATTCATCGAACAACAGACTATGCCGACCTAATTCTTTGGCGTCATTACGTAGTTCAGCAGGCACCAAATCAGGGTATTCGTCTCGGAAAGAGAGAATGCATGATGGCTCGATGCCAACCAATGGTTTTTCTTCCGAAACAATATCCTTTAACATCCGTACATTTTGGTTAGCCAATTGTTTTGCTCGTTTCAGGCACCCCTTTGAAATAGCTGCCCGTCCACTCTCTTTATGTTTGGGAATATTCACGGTATAACCCAGGATGGAAAGCATGGCAATGAAAACCTCTGCTATTTCTGGTTCATGGTTACGGGTAAACTCGTCTAAGAAAAGCCATACTTTCTTGTCGCCTTCCTTACCCTGCCTGCTGATGCTCATCTTCTTAAGTTTTGGAAGCTCTCGCTCGTCAGCAAACCCTATTGTTTTTTTGATGAGCAACGCTGTTGGCTTGAAGGAAACGAAGAAGTTATAAAGTGGGCGAATGTACTGACAGTAGTCTTCCATTTGTGCAGTTCTTGCTACCAGCCAAGAACGTAGGGGTGTACCGTGCTTGTCATAATAGTGTTGCAACAGTTCTGCCCTCAGACGCGTCATATCCACATTCGACGGGCATTCTCCATGACAACCCTTGCAAGCCAGGCAGGTATCTAGAATTTCCTTGATGCTTGCCCAATCGCCACCACGAGTTAATATCTCACGTATCACATTGGCCCTTGCCCGGGTGGTCTTGAGTTCGTCACCACTGACTTTGAAAGCAGGACACATTGTTCCACCAATGATATTTGATTTCCTGCAATCGCCAGAGCCGTTGCACTGTTCGATGGTACACATCAAAGCATGTGTCTGCGACTTTGCACCAGTAGCACCCGGTGCGTCACATTCATCAAAGGAAGCTTTCCAATTAAAATAGGTTTGATGAGTACCTATCAGCTTTTCTATTTCATATTGTTGGCCTTCTTCAAATCGCAGCATGGAGTCCATCGGCAGCGTATCCACAATCTTATGGCGATTGAACAGACCTTCAGGATCCCAGCATTGTTTCACCTGTCGCATCAGTGCGTAGGCATCATCACCATATAACACTGGTATGAACTCTCCACGCAGGCGACCATCACCATGTTCACCACTGATACTACCACGGTGTTTTTTTACTAACAAGGCTGTTTCTTGGGCTAAAGTACGGAATAAAGTTCTTCCCCTCTTGGTCTTCAGGTTGAGAATGGGTCGCAGGTGCAGTTCACCGGTGCTGATATGTCCGTAGAATACACACTTCGCACCCAACCTTTCAAGTAGTTCACGGAAGTCTTTCATATAGGCTGGCATACGGTTAGCAGATACGGCGGTGTCCTCTATCACACCCATGGGTTTTGCATCACCCTTCATACTGCCAAGGATGCCTAATCCTGCCTTTCGCAGATTCCAAACTTTATTGACATCGGCACCATACACGCGCGTACATTTATATATAAGTCTACTATTGAGCAAGTCTTTTTCCAAGACCTCAGCCTTATTGTCAAGTTCTTCTATGGTTTCCGCCCTCAGTTCTGTAATCAATAGAGCCGCAGGATCTCCATCTACAAAGAATCGATTACGTTGTTGCTCTGCGTTGCTCTTGCTCAGTTTCAAGATCTCACCGTCAATCAGTTCTACAGCAGTTGGCTGGTGTTTCAGCGCAACCAGATTTGCCTCGAAGCTTTTTTCCATGGCATCACAATGACCACAGACCACCATGACCTCCTTGGGAGGCAATGGATCAAGGCTTACCGTAATCTCCGTAATGAATGCCAGCGTGCCTTCACTGCCTGTTAACAGCTTGCAAAGAGCCAACCCTTTATCTTCGTTAACAAATTCAATAGCTTCGTCGATAGCATATCCACAACTGCGGCGTTGTAGTTCCTTGTCGGGAAAGCTCTTTTCTATCAACGAACATATTTTATCATCTGCTGCCCAATGTTCCAACTGAGACAATATTGCATCCAAAAGCGGTAGAGATACACGATAGCCAGGTTCTGCTAATTTCTGTGTATCGAACAATGTGCCATCCGACAAGATTCCTTTGCATGCAATGACATGATGGCGTGTACTGCCATAGACCAGTGAGTGAGTGCCGCAGGAATTGTTGCCAAACATTCCGCCAATGCAACAGCGGTTGCTGGTAGAGGTCTCTGGGCTAAAGAACAATCCATGTGATTTCAGTGCGATATTCAGTTCATCTCTTACCACACCAGGCTGTACCCTTGCCCACCGTTCCTCTGCGTTAATCTCTATTATCTTGTTCCAATGCTTACTGATGTCTACCACAATACCGCTACCCACCACTTGCCCCGCAAGCGATGTTCCGCCAGCTCTCGGAATCAGGTCAATGCCCTTTTCAAGAGCCGTCTGCATTAGCTCTCTGATATGTTCTTCTGTTTCAGGAAAAGCCACACCGTAAGGTATCTCCCGAAACACAGACGCATCAGTTGCGTATGCTATTTTGTGCAAGCTGTCAGTATATATTTGCATAAACGATAAATGGCATAGCCGATGGCACAACCTATTATATTGTGAATAACATCATCAATATTACAAACTCCACGCCTGGTAAGAAGTTGTAAAAACTCAATTATGACAGAGATAAAACAGCCTATTCCTATGATAGGCATACTCCCTATTTCTTTCAAGATACCTCCCAACAAGAAACCTATGGGCACAAACAACATCACATTGAGAATCAGTTGGGCAATAATATTATAATTGAGCATATCATAACTCCAAAAGGGGAATAAATAATACCTCATAGTATCAGAACTCTCCCTGAATAAAAGTGTTGTACACAACACAAAGAAAAGATATCCACCAAGCATGGTTAACAACGAATTTCGGATAAAAGAAGAGCGGTCTTTTCTTGTCAGATACAGGCCAACAACAACTCCGGCTACGATAACCAACAATGCCAGAATGGCGTATAAGGGAACCCCGACGTCATACTGGAGCATATACTTTTTGACAAGTCTTAAACTGTTAACCATTTCTACTTTTTATCACTTTGGCAGGATTCCCTCCCACCACGCTATAAGGAGGGAAGTCTTTTGTCAAAACGCTCCCCATGGCAACGATAGTGCCCTTCTGCACATGTCTGCCAGGAGTAAGAATACTTCTAAGGCCAATCCATACATCATCCTCAATAATGGTTTGCTTGGCTTCATAATACCCTTGTTGTATGATGGGACGATCCAATAGGTCGTACCTGTGATTCCTGTGCAAGATGAAAACGTTACGACTAATCATGACGTTAGCACCAATTTGTGTATCATTGGGAATCTCAGCATGGGCACCGATACCGCTATTGTCGCCCATTGATATCTTGGTACCGCTATGGAAATAAACGCCCCGATTGATGGTGCGAATCTTGCCACAATGCTGAAAGATATGCCTGACACACCATATTCTTATCTTATTGCATATTGGTCCAATATAGGGCAAGTATGAATTAGGAAGCCAATAGGCAAAGCCATAATACAAAAGCAGTGCAAAGATGGCTGACAATTTGATATTTTTACCTTTCAATTTCATCGGTTGATAATTAAGCTTTCTTTCTTGATGGATAGTTTTCTATATACGACAACAAATAATCAGTAGGATTGATGGTCTGTGCTTCGACTTTCTTCCTTTCCACGTCTGCATCACAGTCAGTTTCTGACAGTTTCTTGATGATAGCCAATGCCTTGTCGTTGTCTGTGGTATGGTATGCCCTGTCAGGATAGTTATTACACTGGTAGTCGATATAACCACACATCAGCGGATTAAGATACAGATAGGGCACTCCGAGAACAAATGCCTCCGAGGCCATCGTTGCACCTTCTGTCACCATAAATTTGGCATTAGCCTCCAAGTCGTGCATCTTCTCTGGAGAGATTTTCAGTGTATAATCATCATAGAAGGGATCATTGACGCCCTTTTCTAACGACACAAACACCCGGAAGTGCTTTGAAACCTCTTTGACGATTTCTTTTTTGGCCTCTTCCGAAAGAGGATGCGCTTTTAAATCATGATGAGCATCGTAGGCGATATATCGGATGAGGACATATTCCTTGGGCTGTACATGCAACTCTTCTAAGACATCCTCTTTCTTCTTGTAATAGGCACTATGCAGATAGAGTTGTTCCACATATGCATTGAACCTGATTTGTTTTTTCTTGTTCCCTAAATCCTTTTTAAAATAGAAAGGCGTAAGCACTGTTGAGCAAGTAGGCATATAGATTTTGTGATTCATCGCATTGTGCTCTGTATCATCTATCAGCACACTTGGCTTCCCAAAAAGCCGGGATGTAACAGCACAGGCAGAAGAAGCAAACCCTATATACATATCAGGATGGAACACAAAAGACTTTCGGATACACCAAAGAATCATTTTCAATAGATTCATCAGCGAAGCAATCGTTCCTTTCTTCTCTGGCCGCTTGTTGCGTATAGTATGCTCTATGCCATAAATATCCAGCAACTGATTAATCATCTTGCTGTCACGATTAATCACGCAAAACTGATGTCCCTTTGACTCCATCACCTTGATGAAGTTACGAAAGTAGTGGACATGCGCCGGGTGGTTGATATCTATAAGTATTTTCATAAATGCTGTTTCTATTATTTATTCAACACAAGATTATAAATCGCAATGACTTTTTGGGCGACCTGTTCCATTGGGAGTCCAAGCTCTATAATGCGTTGGCGTCCTTCGGTCTTTCCTTTGAATGACAATGCCTGTTTCAAGCACGATGTCACTTCATTTACATCAAATGAGGTGGCATAGCAACCTTCCACGCCTGTCATGGTCTCATCTGCATCACCTACCCTGACAGCAACGACGGGTGTTCCGCAAGCCATAGCTTCTTTAACCACAAGCGGTCCACCCTCGCGATGTGATGTCATCAGCAAGCAGTCGGCCGCATTCATGGCGAGATTTACCTCTTCACGCGTATATCCGCGCATCTCCATGAGTTGAGCACCTTCTATCTGTGCAACTGCAGCTTTAGCCAACGGACTGTTTTTTACCTTATTGTCAAAGGCTCCTCCAAAGAATACATATATCCCTTTGGGATCCCAGCCGAGAGCTTTTCTTGCAACAGCACGTTCGATTGGATGAAATATGTTCATGTTGATGCCGCAAGAGATGATACATTTCTTTGGACCGCTATAACCAGACTGGTCCAATAACCTTTTGGATACAAAAATGTTGTACGCAGAGAGTCTGGTGGCTAATTTTGAAAAGAAGAGGGTTCGTCCGCCGGTGTGAATATCACTACCATGATAGCTGGTAACAACCGGAACCTGACGCTGGAGATTAGCCAACAATCCGCTAAGTCCATAATGGGCATGGATGAGGTCGGGATGGTACTCTCGAATCTTTGCTTTCAGCGAACTGAGATTGGAAAGGTATCCCAGAATACCTTTTCCATGGACACCATAATAATCTACCTCGACACCCAATTGCCTGAGAGACTCCACCTGTTCCGTTATAAAAGTTGTGAACTTACCTGTGTTATGGTTAGCCACTATCAGAATTCTCATGATCTATATAAATTGTTGTTAGTCTTTTACTTTTATGACATTCCAAAGAAACAAAATTCCTATAGCCAAGACGTATGCAATAGCGTTGGTGAAACGGTTCAAGTTATTGGGAAGAAATCCCTTATACATGCCGTAAAAAGCTAATATAAACATAAACGGGATATGCAGGATAACTTTTCTCAATTCCAGACTGGCCATAACCATTCCTGTCAGAAGCAGTTCTATTACAACAAAAAGGGTCAATGGAAACATTTCTATCACTTTTTTCCTGAATACAAGATAGACGCCATACCAAAAAGGTAAAACGAGAAACAATTTGTACACTAAGCCAGCTGACAAGAATTCCAAATAGGTAGGGCCTGTTACTTTGGAAAAAATTGTTGGGAAAGGTCCCATAAAAGCCCCAAACATGCTGACAAAGTAGTTGAAACCTCCTGAATAGGAAGAGTTGTTGGTTTCCCCAATCATCGCATCAACACTACCTCCGGCTGTGTTTCTTCTGATAATCTCTAAAATGCTATTCATGGATAAGGCAATCACGCCAAGTGCCGCTATATAAAGAAAGACAGTAATAGCATTATTCTTCAAGGTGATACCATAATATGCAAAAATGGAACAGGCGAGGAAGGCAGCCACTGCAGGACGGAAAAAGAATATCAGTAAAATAAACAGTCCAACGCCAAAGAGCGATTTAAACGATTTCTTGTAAATGGCATTATACTGATAATACATCACACTGATAACAAGAAATGAGAATAACGACTCCTTTAAAAATGAACAATTCAGGAAAACAACATACGAGGAGGTGCTATATGCCAAAGCTGCAAGAAAGGCATAAAAGGTAGGCATAAAATTCCGCCCGATTCTGTATAAATAAACCGACGACACTGAACCCAAAATGGTATAGACGAAGTTCACAAACAGCTTTGAAGGTATGATATACAACATCACACTGTCAAAAACCAAAGCTCCCCAATCATCGAATCTGTAATGCCCTGTTATATATTCCAAAACACCTATGAGTCCCAAATCGTTCACTTTTATGGCTTCGCTGTAGTAGAACATGGCATCCGCCTTATTGAAAACAAACGTGTCGTCATCATAATAGATTGACAGTAGGATGAAGAAGATGCCTAACAGGAAGGTGTATGAAAAAACCACAGAGAAAAGCGTCTTGTCGGAATACTCGGTTTCTGTATCTCGGGAAAAGTACAACAGAAGCCCCATTTGTGTGATAAAAGCCAATATCGGGGCAAATGTCATCAGACATAACACTTTCTCCATGACCATTGCCGCTATAAAGCCAATGGTCAGAAACCCAACAATGAAAATATTGATATGAAGTTTATATAGCATTGCCCTTAATTCGGCTTCTCAAACGCCAATACAATCCTAATAAATATACTGTGGCTCTAAGCCCTACAGAATGTAACAACTTTCCAGCTCGTTTACCCTTAGGTGTTGCTGCGTGATCCAACAAATCGGCATGTTTGCGAAGAATCTCCAGCGCCTTGGGTTTGTCAGAAGCGCTCAGCCTATAGAACCGATACCCCCTGTTAATCCACATATTGGCTAAAAAGGCCAAGATAGCATCTGCATTGGTACAACCTTGATAGCACCGTTCTTTCCAATAGGTAAATGTCTTGTCATAATCCAAGTAGGCTGCTAACAGTTTTTTCTGAGTGGTGATGCTACCCTGCCTATGGCAATAAGCATAAAGGTTGAGATTGAGCATCTTTACTGTATGCAGATGTTGCCAGAGCTCAAAATGCCAATAGAAGTCTTCGCCTATCAGCCGTAATGGGAAATATATCTTACAGTCAGTTAATAACTGGCGACGCACCATGAAAAGCCAAGCCGTAAAATGTAGCTGCTGTGTCCTGACCAAATATGCATATAAAGCCTGTGCATCCGGTATCTGCGAGATGGCTTCAAGATTATAGTCTGCTGTATTCGTCACACGACCGCCTTTCCAGATATCCACGCCTTTGAACACTACCATGTCGGTCTGGGAGTTACAGTTCTCCACCAAGGTCTGCAGTCCGTCGTCAAGCAACCAGTAGTCGTCAGAATCCACAAAGATGATGTAGTCGCCTGTGGCATTATCAATACCCGTATTGCGGGCTCCCGAGAGTCCCTTGTTCTCCTGATGGATGACACGGATGCGTTCGTCGCGGGTGGCCAGTTCATCACAGAGCACCCCACTCTCATCCTTACTGCCGTCATCGACAAGGATGATTTCCAGTTCTTTGTATGTCTGACGCAATAATGAATGAACGCAACGCTCCAGATAGGGCATTACATTGTAAACGGGAACAACAAAACTAATTTTCATCTCTTATTGTTTATTGGCTACGTTTCGATCTGAATAGAATGTTATTAACTGTTCCCCAGAAGTATCTCCAGTCTGTGCGGAAAGGATGCTCAAGGTAGGCTTCAATATAGCGCCGTTCAGACTCCTGAATTTCATCTAGTCCGATAGGCGTTTTCTTTTCATAATACAGTGGGGGCAGCAATCCGGGCTTCACCTTACTGCGAAGTTCTTGCATCTCGGGTGTATAGAGTGAGAAAAAATGTGGTGTTAGTGGACGTACACCTACCCATTTCATATCCCCTTTGAGTACATTTACAATCATTGGCAACTCATCGAGCCAGGCTGAACGGAAAAGACGTCCCCAGACATTGACACGGAAATCATTCGTCAGCTTACCAGAGTGATCCAACTTATTCTGTTCATACACATAATCTTGTATATACTGCGAATAGCTGTGCATCGTCCTGAATTTATAGACTTCTATCATTTTTCCGTCTTTGCCTGTGCGCTCCATCTTTAATATAGGAGATTCGCAAGTATCATTTCTTTCCAATGGCTCAGATATCTTTGTGACAACGACATGCAAAACACCATTTTCACTCTCTTCCTTTTCGATTTTGAAACCAGCCCTGCAGATTCTACCCAGGATTTCTGCCCGACTATAGAGACGATGGCGTCCATCTGAAAAGAAATAATAGATTTTCCGGGTAAATTCCATTTTTGGTAGCATCTCATGCCAGAAATAATTACACCAGACAATTATTTGACCTATCACAGGAGGATACTTTCTCTTTAACACTTTGAATATTTGATGACTGGTAACAGCTACACAATCCATTTGGTCACCAATCTGCAGTTCATGATTCCAATCATCCAAGAAATCATTCAAATTAGGTATTTGATTTAACCTACCTTTAATACTTATTTTCATAGGAAGCTAAGATTATAATAATGCTATAAGATGAGAACAGATATACTCAATATCTGATGACTCAATATATGGGTGTATAGGCAGAGAGAGTACTGTGGCGCACAGCTTTTCAGCTACATCACAATTTAATTGAGAATTGAAAATTGAAAATTGAAAATTATTGAATGCAGACTGGAGGTGCATGGGCTTAGGATAATAGACCATTGATGGAATGCCAACCTCCTTAAGCGCAGCCTGCAGTTGGTTACGTTGCTGCTCATTGCGTAGCTGAATAGTGTATTGTGCCCAACTGGATCCGAATCCATCAGGTACAACAGGGACTTTCACTTTATCTTTAAGCAATTCCGTGTAACGACAGGCTGCTTTGTTTACACTTTCGACCTCCTTGTCGAAGGCACGGAGTTTTACCAGCAAGATAGCTGCCTGAATCGTATCAAGACGGGAATTCATACCAATACGGACATTGTCGTATTTGTCGGTACCCTTACCATGAACACGATAGGAATTCATCAGTTGTGCCCATTCATCGTTGTTAGTGAATACGGCACCGCCATCGCCATAGCATCCGAGAGGCTTGGCGGGAAAGAAGGAGGTGGTGGCGATATCACCGAATGAACAGGCTTTCTGACCGTTGATGCTGCCGCCAAAGCCCTGAGCGCCGTCTTCCAAAATGAGCAGGTTATATTTCTGTGCTACAGCCTTGATAAGTGGATAGTTGGCTGGCAGACCGAACAAGTCGACGGTGACAATCACTTTGGGGGTCAGCTTGCCATCGGCTAACGTTTGTGTGATAGCTTTTTCCAGGCTCGTCACATCTATATTATAAGTCTTGTCATCAACATCAACGAAAATGGGAGTTGCCCCTTCCAATGCAACGACCTCAGCAGAGGCAAAGAAAGTGAAATCCGGTACAAACACAGCATCACCAGGTCTGATACCCCAAGCTTTCAAAGCCAGTGTGAGGGCATCTGTTCCATTGGCACAAGTCAGACAATGCTTCACACCTGTATAAGCAGCCAACTCTTGCTCCAATTCTTTTACTTGAGGGCCCATGATATAGTGTGCCCCAGCAGCCACATTCAGCATGGCGTTGTCTATATCAGTCTTCAGTACCTGATACTGTTTTGCTAAATCTCTGAATTGCATGATGAGAATTGAAAATTGAGAATTATTACATCCTGTTAACAATTTCGCCTTGTTCGTTGACAGTGCCAATCTGTCGGGCTGGTACACCAGCCATCAAAGCAAAGTCAGGCACATCTTTAGTAACGACGGCTCCTGCAGCTATCATGGCTCCACGACCGATGGTATGACCGCAAACGATGGTACAGTTAGCCCCTAAGGATGCTCCTTCCTTCACCAAAGTCTTTTGGTATTTGCCGTGAACGGGGAAATTTGCACGGGGTACAAGGACATTGGTGAATACACAGGACGGTCCGCAGAACACGTTGTCCTCTAACTCTACGCCCTCATACACAGAAACGTTGTTTTGAATGCGAACGCCATTACCTATCTTGACATTATTACCAATATTCACATTCTGCCCCAACGAGCAGTTTTTGCCTATAACGGCACCACGCTGCACATGGCAGAAATGCCAGATTTTTGTCCCGTCACCTATAGTGACATCCTCGTCGATATAGCTGGATGGATGAACTGAATACATAGGAAAAAATACTGTCGTTACGATTTAGCGTTAGTTCTCAAAAAAGCCTTGTTAGTGGGAATATGATCATATCGGAAATCTGTATCGACCCCATTCAAAATGACCAACTGCTTGTTATTGGCGTTTTCTTCTGATAGTTCCAACTCATCCAAATTCCGTCGCAAATAAAGCCCTGCACGAACGATGAAAAGGGAGTAATCAACATGCTTCTTAATGATTTCAGCATCTGCAATATAAGATGCCACAGGACTATCAATAATAATCATATCATATTTTAAGCGGGCTGTCTCAATCAGTCTGGTGAACAACTTGCTACTCAACAACTCTGTAGGATTAGGGAGTACCGTCCCTGCTGGCAACACGTCAAGCGTTGGATAATCCTTCAAGTGCATGAGCAGTGAATCAACAGCATCCACTTGTCCGTTTAAATAGTCTGCAAGTCCCTGCTGCTGTGCATTCAAGCATTGAGACGTAGATGCTTTTCGTAAATCAGCATCAATTAAAAGCACGTGTTTTCTTCCAATGGCAAGCGTCAGGGAAAGATTGACCGATATAAAGGAATTGCCGGCATCTTGCTGATTGGAAGTAATCAGAAATACATGGCTGCTCTTTCCATCGCTGGTGCACAATTCCTCCAACTTGGTGCGAAGCATGCGAAATGCTTCATTGACAGCATTCAATTTACCATGACCTACAACAATGGGATTCTGTTTGGATTTCAGTCCAAGCAATCGCAGAACGCTTCGCCATGTACTCTTTTCTTCCGAAAGGGGTATCTCGCAGAGGAATGGAATGTTGCCCCTACTCTCTATGTCGTACCGGTCACGTACATGTTCATCCAAGACAGCACGGAGGAACAATATGGTTACGGGCATCAAGAGGCCTAAGAAAATGGATGCCAGAAGCACCTGTGACCGCTTAGGTGACGTGGGCTTTCCACTTCCGTGCGGGAGTTCTATCAGCTGGGTATTGGATGTTGTATAGGTCAAGCTGATTTCGTTCTCCTCTTTCTTCTGCAACAGGTACATATAAAGGCTTTCTTTTACCGTCCTTTCACGCTCTATGGTTGCCAAATGCTTCGCCTGAGCAGGATTAGACACCACCTTTGAAGTGGCTTCATCATTATAGTCTATTAGGGATTGAAGCTGAATATCAATGGTATGGATATGGTTCTCAAGATTATCTCGTATTTTCGAGCGCAGGCTCTCCAGTTCCTTTTCTTGGTTTAAAATCAGCGGATTCTGTGATGAAGTATAATTAAGGTGGTTCTGTAATTGCATCAAAGAGCTGTTATATTGTGATATCTGGGCTTCTAACACACTGCTATTAAGACCAGAATTGACCAGCAGCAACTGAGGTTCCGAAGAATTGTCATTGAGAAGGCTCTGGATGTATTCAGCCATCGCTTTTTGATTCGTCAGTTTCAGAATTTCCGAATCAGACGCACTCTGCTGCTGCAAGTAGAGGTCGCTTACACGGTCCAAGTTGGTAATGCCGTAACGGCTTTTGAACTGCGCGATGCTGTCATCTACGATATTGAGGTCGTTTTGCAGTAATTTTAACCGAGAGTCTATGAATTGTGATGTATTGATAATTGAACGATGCTTTTCCTCTATACATCTTTCATCATAGACCTGTAGAATTGTATTAAGAACACGTTCTGCTTCACCTGTTGAACGGTCTCGATAGGTAAGGTCGATAATGGTAGATTTCGAGTCTGTATTATCAACTGACAGTCTTGACTGAATTGCCACTGCTTTGTTGATAAGATAGCCACCTTTCAACGTCGAATCGAGGCGATGAGCCACATCCATAAGTACATCCAGTGATTTGTAATGGCGTATGACATTGGTGACATTATTTTTCTGCTTAACGAATCCCATATCATTGAATTCGGAACCATTTTTCTCAGTGGAATTATTACCCAGACTTTCCTCACGTACCAAGACAACAGCCTTACGCGTGTAAAGGAAAGGAGTGGTCATTAGATAGTTGACCGCCAAAAACAGACATACAAAGACTGAGGCCACGAACCATTGCCAGTGAGCCACACACAAATGCCAAAGATCGGCGATCGTCAAAAAACTTTCTGATTTCTTGTTCATAATTGCACGACTAAGAATAAGTTTAACGCAGCAATAGAGCGGTAATGGTGGTTAAAAGCGAAGCGATGGAAATCCAAATAGAGGGCTGATTAAAGGTATTACCTGAAGTTCTTGACTCTCTTTTCTTTTTGGGATTTGGCGTCACATAGACCACATCATTTTGTTGGAGATAGTAAGCGGGTGAACTGAGCATATCTTGGCGATCACACAGGTTAATGATATAGGTCTGGTCTTCACCATCCACCTCGCGGTGTATCATCACATTCTCACGCTGTCCATTGATGGTTAAGTCGCCTGCTTGCGCTATCGCATCAACGATTGTGAAATAATCCTTCGTTATCTCTATGCGTCCGGGACGATTCACTTCGCCTAAAATATTCACGCTCAAATTAACATACTCTACTGTCACTATCGGATCTCTTACCAAGTCACGATTGATAAGACGGAGACGGATATATTCGGCTACCTCTTGTCGTGTCTTGCCTCCAACTGCCACCTTACCCAACACAGGAAAGTTGATATCGCCCTGTTCATCAACCGTATATGCCAGCAGTTGGGCAGTGGTACTGCCAGTTGTACTGCCTGCGGTTGTCCTTGGCGAAGTGGTAGAGCCTAAAGAACGCATGCTGCTTGTAGATGCCGTCAAGTTAAACTGACTGACCAACAAGGGGTCGGCACTGTTGACAATGATATTGATTTTATCTTTAGGACGTAAGCGCAGGGGCTGCTCGTCCTGTAAAGCCATACCACGTATCGCCTCTGCATCTTGGAAATAAGCCACGTTTTCAGGTGCAGCACAGCTGCCCAACCAACAAATAAGGCTCACAATCAGTAGGTTTCTAACCTGTTTCTTCATATCGACTCGTTT
>Ga0265298_10001644_pt1 | contig 32858 bp, 34 predicted proteins | sample AusTroGonzalo_MG_3_FD_193486 | JGI IMG/M metagenome (GOLD analysis project Ga0265298, IMG submission 193486) | Bovine rumen microbial communities from tropical cattle in Woodstock, Queensland, Australia - Gonzalo_01 | ecosystem: Host-associated > Mammals > Digestive system > Stomach > Rumen ... | reverse complement strand
GTCTTCAATCTTATCGCGTTCGAGTCCTTGCAAACGGCGAAGTTGCATCTGAAGAATTGCATTAGCCTGAATCTCAGATAAGCCAAAGCGAGTCATAAGCTGCTTATCGGCATCATCATATGAAGCGCGAATCACCTTAATTACTTCATCGATATTATCAAGTGCAATCTTCAAACCTTCAAGGATATGTGCACGTTCTTTGGCTTTCTTAAGATCAAACTCGGTCCTGCGGCGAATCACTTTTTGACGGTGTTTAACAAACTCTGCCAAAATTTCCTTGAGACCAAGAATACGCGGCTGGATACCATCCACAAGTGCCAACATATTATAGTGGAACGAAGTCTGAAGTGGAGTGAGCTTATAGAGTTGGTTCAAAATCTTCTTCGGGAACGCATCCTTCTTAAGTTCAATCACTACACGTACTTTGCCACGGGCCGACTCGTCACGAGCATCTGCAATATGATCAAGTTTCTTGGCAAGTACAAGGTCACGAACTTTATCGATAAAGTCTTCCTTGCTCATGCCATAAGGAACTTCAGTAATCACAATATTATAACGGCCATTCTTGCGCTCTTCGATATTAGCTACGGCACGAATTACTACCGAACCCTTACCAGTAGCATAGGCTTGTTTCATTGGTGCGCCACCATAAACTTCTGCACCGGTTGGGAAATCTGGACCTTTCACATATTTCATCAAGCCTTCGAGCGAAATTTCTGGATCATCGATTTGTGCCACCGTTGCATCTACGAGCTCACCAAGGTTGTGTGGTGGAATGTTTGTAGCCATACCCACAGCGATACCCATCTGACCATTCAAAAGAATGTTTGGCACAGCGGCCGGCAAAACTGCTGGCTCTTTTTCGGTACCATCGAAGTTATCACGAAAATCAACGGTTTCCTTCTCGATATCAGCCAAAAGTTCGGCGCCTACCTTATCGAGGCGAGCCTCGGTATAACGTGAAGCAGCGGCCTCATCACCGTCCATCGAACCAAAGTTACCTTGACCTTCAACCAGCGTATAACGCATTTTCCAAGGTTGTGCCAAGTTTACCATTGCATCATAGATTGATGAATCACCATGTGGGTGATATTTACCCATCACTTCACCGACGATACGAGCGGATTTTACTGTAGCATGTGGAGACTTCCAGCCGTTTTTGTTCATTGCATATAATATACGGCGGTTCACAGGCTTCAAACCATCACGCACGTCTGGGAGTGCACGATCTACAATCACCGACAAAGAGTAACGCAGGAAGTAATCTTCCATTGTGTTTTCTACGGTACGAAGCTCGATGCCGTTTTCAATCACTTCCCCATCCGTGGCTTTGACGGCTTCAACTTGTTCAATGTCACCACCAAAATCAATGTGTTTTCCGGTGTCATCATTCATTTGCTTATCTTCTGCCATAGTTCCTCCTTAGAAATCCAAATCATCCAAGTCCACAGATGCGGCTCTTGCCTGAATAAAGTTTTTACGCATTTCGGCCTGATCACCCATAAGTTTGGTAAAGATTGCGTCTGCCTTTTCGGCGTCTTCGATATTTACCCTGATCAATATGCGATTTTCTGGATTCATTGTTGTTTCCCAAAGCTGCGCTGCGTCCATTTCGCCAAGACCTTTAAAGCGCTGTTGTGCGGTATAGCCAGCTTGTTTGAAACGCTCTGCCTCTGGATCAATACTTACGCCAGCAGCTTTACGCTCTTCGATTTTCTTCGTCAAAGTTTCTTCGAGCGCTTGTTCATCATATATATAGTCAATCTTGCGTCCGTTACCGGTACCCTTGATAAGACCAAATAGTGGTGGCTTAGCTAGATACACATGTCCAGCTTTGATTACTTCTGGCATATAGCGGAAGAAGAACGTCAAAAGCAGCGTTGAAATATGCGAACCATCGACATCGGCATCCGTCATGAATACGATCTTATGATAACGTAGCCCGTCAATATTAAATTGATCGCCAATTCCTACGCCTAAGCCCTTGATAAGTGATACGAGCTCAGCATTTGCCAACATCTTATCAAGACGTGCGCGTTCGGTATTGAGTACCTTACCACGTAGTGGCAAAATTGCCTGAATCTTCGAATCACGACCTTCCTTAGCTGAACCTGCAGCAGAGTTACCCTCTACGATGAAGAGCTCACACTCTTCTGCGTTCCTAGAAGAACAGTCGGCCAACTTCGAAGGAAGATTTAATCCCTCGAAAGCACCCTTACGGATTACGTTATCGCGCGCTGCGCGTGCTGCCTTACGAGCACGTGCGGCCAAGGTAGCCTTACCCACAATCTTCTTAGCAATAGCTGGGTTTTCTTCAAGATAGTAACCGAAGTATTCGGTCATTACCTTATCTACATAACCACGTATCTCTGGATTACCAAGCTTGTTCTTGGTCTGACCTTCAAACTGTGGATCTGGCAACTTCACCAAAATCACTGCCGTGAGACCTTCTTTAATATCATCAGCTGTGAGGTTTTCTTCCTTTTCTTTAAGGAGACCGTTCTTACGAGCGTAATCGTTAATTGTCCTGTTCAAGCCAGTCCTAAAGCCTACCACATGCATACCACCATCCGGTGTTAACACGTTGTTAGCAAATGGCTTCATGATTTCGGCGAAAGTATCATTATATTGCAAAGCAATCTCAACTTCAGAATCTTCGATCTTCTTTTCAACGTAGAAAATATCGTCCGATAATACTTCCTTGCCGTTGTTAAGACGCTTTACGTAGCTCTTAATACCGCCTTCAAAGTAAAATGCTTCCCTTGCACCACTACGTTCGTCTTTGACCGTAATTAATATACCTTTGGTCAGATAAGCTTGGTGACGAGCATAGTTTGACACCCAATCATATTCGAAAGTCGTTGTTTCTTTAAAGATAGTTGGATCAGGATAGAACGTAATTGATGTACCATGTTCACGTGGACAGCCCTTGGTAATTTGAAGTTCCATCGTTGGCTTACCAGTATCAAATTCGATATGGTGTGTTTTACCATCGCGATAGACTTCCGCAATCATGTGTGTCGAAAGTGCGTTTACTACCGATGAACCCACACCATGGAGACCAGACGATACTTTGTAGCCACCATCACCGAATTTACCACCAGCGTGAAGCACGGTAAGCACCGTCTCAAGCGTCGATTTGCCGGTCTTTGGGTGGATATCCACTGGAATACCACGACCATTATCGTCAACCCTTACGCCACCATCACTTAGGATTGTAATATCTACTTTGTTTGCGAACCCTGCAATCGCTTCGTCGATTGAGTTATCTGCAATCTCTTTAATCAAATGATGCAGACCATCGTAACCGGTCGAACCGATATACATACCAGGACGCAGACGTACTGGCTCCAAACCTTCGAGCACTCGAATCTCGGAGCTATCATAAGCCCCACCGCCTGTTTGTTTTTCGGACATAAGATACCTCAGCTTAGTTAATACCTATTAAGTATACACCTTAGGTAAGTTTTTTTCAAGCGCTGTGGTCTATTCTAATCTGTTCTTCTGACTCTGCTGGAGCCTGTGATTCTACTGGCGCCTCTGGCGCTACCGGAGCTTCCGGCATCGCCTCCGGCTTGCTCTCTGCCGGATGCTCAGCCATCCAGTTATTCAAGAAATTCTTAGGTGTCGACTCCGGTTCTTCGGCCTCAGTTCTTGCCGACTCTTCCTTCTCAATTTCCATCATTGCTGCCCTCTTTTCTTCAGCGGCACGATTCCAGCGTTCGTTAATCTCGCGTTCCACCTCAGCCCTCGTCTTGCCATACTTCACCGCTGAGTATTCCTTAAGCGAGTTCATCAATTGTTCATTAGCTTCACCCATTGGCGGCAAGAACTTCATCGTAAACGGCGCCGATGGCATACCAAACATCATCACCTTACAAATCACCGAGTAGTTGGCTAGCTTCGTCAAATCTTCCAATGTAAAGGTTGGCGAGAACGCTTTTACGATTAGTTCCGCATCCGTCACGCCAAGACGACCACACAGAATCGTACCTACGTTACCTAAAATTGCTTCCCTAATCTTATCCGTCAGCTGCGTCATGAACTGGTTTGCCACAATTAGGTTCAAACGATACTTACGAGCCTCCGATAGAATCGATTCAAAGCTATCCGTCGCAAAGTTCTGGAACTCATCCACAAACAGACAGAAGTCTTTACGTTCGTGTTCTGGAATATCCGCACGACTCATAGCTGCCTGCTGGAATTTCATCACGAAGATCATACCTAGAAGTTGTGAGTTAAGATCACCGAGTTTACCTTTCGATAGGTTTACCAGGAAGATTTTCTTCGAGTCCATGATCTCGCGGATATTAAATCCGGACTTGGTCTGCCCCAAAATATTCCTCATCGTCGTATTAGCGAGGAATGGCCCCCATTTTGAGGTGAACCATGTAATCACTTCGCCAGCATCGTTCGACTTCTGTGAGGCCGGGAACTCTTTCGTCCAATAATCATATACGGCCTTATCGGTTACGTATTTAAGCTTCGATTTTACGAACTCTGGATCAGTAAAACATTGCGGGATATCAATAAAGGTTGCTCCGTTCGGATCGGACATTAGAAGCAATGCTGCATTGCGGAACATGTGCTGCCCACGCGGACCAAAGAAGCCTTGGTTGGTTGGGTCAAACAAGCTCTGTAGCATGTTAATTCCCTCTTGCACGATAAAGTCCTTCTGGTCCGGATTCGTGAATTCAAACATGTTCATGCCCACTGGATGCTCAATATCCGAAGGATCAAAGTAAATCACATCATCAATACGCTCTTCTGGCACACGCTGGAGCAAAGCTTCTACTGCATCGCCGTGCGGATCGATAAAGGCAAACCCGCGCCCATCACACATATCCTGGAACGCAATATTCTCGAGAAATACGGATTTACCAGAACCCGTCTGACCAATCATGTATAAGTGGCGCCTACGATTGTCGTCATCCAGATAAATCTTCTTCGTCTCGCCTCTAAATTCGTTAATGCCCAGCAAGATGCCACTCTCTGCTAGCTTCGCTGGACCATCTACTTGTTTAGTCAGTTGTCGTTCGACTTTAGAATTTGGAATCGAGCTTTGTTCTGGCAAATGGAAAATCGAAGCCAGCTCCACACTGTTCAAAATATTTGAACGTGTTTTTAAGGGGAAAAAGCGAAAAACGTAGTCTACTACTAAGTTCTTTGGGCGCTTGAGTACATTTATTTTAAATCCATTCAAGGTAGCCGCATCAAACTGCGAGAATGCCGACGCCACGCCGCTCAGAATCGCCTCTGAACGTGGCTTTGTTGGTGAGCTTGCCACAATCCTAATCAAAGTTTCGAATGCCGGGAAGCGCATCTTGCCCGTCACGGCCGTAAGCTCGTCTTGCTTGAGGCTCGAAATCGGATCTTTTGCGCCTTCTTCTTTCTTGTGCTCTTCTGGCACCTCAAATGGTGCTTTCATTATTTCCCATACCGTCCTGCCAATATCACTGCCGCCGCTACTTTTACCCTTCTGTGTGTCTTCTACGTATTTCTTAGCCGACTCTGCCCAATCCGGATCCGCCGGACGGAACAAAATCTGAATCGCAGCGCCTTCATCCTTGCCCACGCCCGACAACGCATTAAGCATCGCCATGCTCGCGTCGCGCTTTGTGTCTTCGTATGTTGCAATTGGATAATAATAATCTTTCTTTAATGTCAGCTCCGCACCCACTACCGAATCAAGGTTTACATTATTGGCAAAAATATTTTCCTGCCTTTTTTCTTCAATCCTTGCTGTTGGATATGCCGACTGAATTGCCTGTTTTACGGTTTCGGTCAAAACTGCCGGCACCACTGCATAGTAGTGAATAAACGAATCGTGCGAAATAATTTCAAATGAAAAGTGGCGTTGGCCGTAGACTTTACTCTTGGTTCCTTTTTTCAAAGTTGAAGCCAAAATCGAGTACATCACCTGAGCCTGCGAAATCGCCTCGTTAGCCACATCGCGCTCATCACGGCTCCCGCCCTGGTCAATATCGTCAGTAGAAGGTGGCAAATGGATTAGCAGTGGCACCATCTTAAGGCCACGTTCATATTTTTTCTTTTTGCGTAGTTTAGAGATATGCGAAACAATCATCACCAGTATCAGTATCGTTACTGCTACCGCCACCATCGTTGCTGCCACCCAAGTTTCCATTATGCAGCCTTCCTACCTGACGCGTCACCGAGTACGCGATTATAAGAGTTCTTAATGTTGGCTTCTACCATGTCAAACACTTGTTCTGCAAAAGCCGCCGGCCCAGTATTCTTACCCAAGCTGTTAATCGCCTTTTCTACCTGAGCTACGCTCTCATTGCTGAGCTGATTGCCGGTTCTGATACTGTCTAGGTTAACAACGTTCGCGTCCGCCTTTGCTCGCGCAGCGGATGCTTCAAGTTTTACCTGTTCTTCTTCTGGCAGATAGGCCTCGACGTTTACCGGATTTTCAACCGACACAATTTCTTCCGGCGAAAAAATCCCCGGATTCATCGCTGTATTACCGAGATTCCCCACTGCATGCTGAGTTTCTGGAGAGATAATCGGCGCCACTGGCGGCCTTAATTCTGCCACCTTCTCACCGGATCGCGTCTGACCTTTATAATCCATATGCTTATTTTATCATATTTAAAACTTTTTATTAATCAAAAATCCAATCAAAAACAAGAAAATTAGAATCAGTCCCACCGTCCAGACATTAAACACCCCAAATGAACAGGCCATCAGTAGCATAATCGGCAAAAACGCAATCAGCACTGCATAAAGGTAATCTTTGTTCAACATTTTTTGTCTTCGCCCCGACATTTTGTAGAACATTTTCATCAAAGCAATCGTAATGCCTAAGGTTACACCAAATAATGTTGTAAAAAATAATAAAACACCGAGCGGACCAGCTTCCGTCGGAGATATAAAATTTAACATAATGAGCAGCCCTGCGAGTCCGGCTGCGCTAATGTAGACAATAACGCGGTCACGTTTCATGACCTTATTATAACACGTTTATGGTTAAGCCCCCAAGTACATGGAAGAAGCGGGAGGTTATCCGGTACCAAAACAATTAAATATTGACCGCAACCTTGATCCCGCATCCTTCTTTTTTTGACCGCTTCACGTTTAGTGAAGCATTGATCCTTATTAGCGTTTCCCTTTCGTTCTGTTTTATGTTTTTTATTTGATGTGCTAACGAAAGATTTGCTAATGCGCTCTACGCTTTTGGCGGAGCTGTAGGTTATTCCTAATAGTGTAATTTATGGCTAGAAATAACCTTTTCGCCCGCCAAATGCTCTAGGTTCTTTTCCGATTTTTCCTTTGCATTTTCTGTCCTTTGTGTTTAGTGTTTGTTTTAGTCATCTCGACTGTCTTTAGTGTAGCACAAAACCCTCAAAAAAGCAAGTATCCTTATGCTTAAAAGTGTTGTATTTTTGGCAACACTCTCCCCAATTATTCCCTGTTTATTTTTATCATATTTTTTGTTGTATTTTTGACAACAATAGCCCCACTCGCCATTCTGCTTGCCGTTATTTTAGCCCATATCGTTGTTGGAATTACAACAAAAAGGCCTTGAACAAACATTTTATTTACCCCTGTTAACCCCTAAAGCCCGTTTTTTTATGCTACTGTCAATATCGGATCCGGACCAAAGAATCCCTTTCTTTAACTTTTTCCGGATCCTTTTTGATGAATTTGCGTGATCCCCACCAAACTAAGCCTATGCACGTTGCTATATTAATATATTGCATTGTGGCTATGCTTTGATAATTCCCGCGTTCGGATCGCATCCACATTTTTTGTCGTCCGCGTCTGCCGCGTCGTCCGCGCGTTAATCGCGTCGGCACCACGACTCGTCCGCGCGTCGCGTCCATACCACACAAAAAAGTCACATTCGTCACACGCAAAAGCCACGTTCGCATCACACTCGCGTGCCACGCTGCCGACTTTTTGGCCCAAAATCCTGCATTTTTAAAAACCGTCTTTTCAAAATCCTAAGTTAAACCAAAAAGTATTAGAGAACAACATTTTTACTTGTGGAAAACTCGTCAAAAAATATACAAAAATTGTTCAAAAAACCTATTGACATAAGCCTTTTTCCGCGATATTATAGAGGTAGCTTCTGAATAAAAAAATTATTCAGAAGGCAAAAACAAACATTTCGATAAATAAACCTTCAGTTGTCAAAATGTAGCAACTGAAAGGCCAAAATAACTCCACACTCTACACAAAAAGACCGGTTTTCCTCGCAGTTACCGGTCTTTTTCTTTGTTGCCACATCACAAAACTAATCCCCACCAAACATCACCAAACAAAAAGCTGGCCAAATGCCAGTTTTTCCAAAAATAAATCTGGTGGAGCTGCGGGATACTGCCTCCCGGTCCGAAAAATCACCTGGATATCATTCTACGCATATAGTTTCCTGTTTTATCTTGATCTCTGCCACTGGCGGCAAGAAACGAAACCAGTAGCGATCATGACTAATTTTCATGCTATCTCTCGTCGATTAGATAACCCTATTCCCGTAATATGATAATTCTTACTCTACGGAACCTTAAGCAAGAACCAGCCTAGAATAAATTAGGCATAAGCTGGCATGTATGCAACATGCGCAGTTTTAGTGTTTTTAGCACTTATTTAATACTTACGGTATTCAATCGATGCGCCTGATATCTGTTAATAATCCGTCTAAGCTTTGTCAGCCCCAACTACCCTATATTTTACCACAACCGATTCAATCTGTCCACCCCTATTAAAATCGCCCTTTCCTCGTTGGGGGTTGCAAACCAAAATGCCCTATGCTAATACTCTCGCCATGATTTCTAAAGTACCCTCCGCCATCCCCTTTGGCTTCGAAGGCCGACTCGTTACCGTCGAAGGAGATATGAATCGCGGACTCCCCAATTTCAATATCGTCGGCATGGCCAATAAAACCGTCTCTGAGGCCAGAGAGCGCGTCAAAAGCGCTATCACAAGCTCCGGCTTCCTCTTTCCAGACAAAAAAGTTACCATTAATCTCGCCCCTGCCGACCTCAGCAAAGACGGTTCTTTCCTCGATCTCCCCATCGCCCTATCCATCCTCATCCTCTCTGGCCAGCTCCTAGAAAGCGATATGAAGGATCGTCTTTTTGTAGGTGAATTATCTCTAAGTGGCCAGCTTCGCCCCGTAAAAGGCATTATCAACATCGTCGAACTCGCGAAAAAATCCGGCTTCAAAGAGGTCTTTATCCCAATCAGAAACCTTCCCCAGGCCAGCCTCATCAAAGATATCACCGTCTACGGCGCGGAATCGCTTGGAAGCCTCTACCAGCACTTAAAAGGCCAAATCCGCCTAAACACTCAGAAAAACCTCCAAACTGGCCTTAAAACGCCAAATTTGAGCCCAAATTCGCCCGTCCTAGACCACATTCATGGCCAACAACTCGCCAAGCGCGCTCTCGCCATTGCTATCGCTGGGCGCCATAATTTACTCATCTCTGGCCCTCCTGGCGCCGGCAAAACCCTTCTCGCTAAGACCGCCGTCAACCTTCTCCCCGCTCTTACCCCAGAAGAACAAATCGAAATCACCAAAATCTATTCCCTAGCCAACCTCAAAACCGACCACGCTATCACCACTCGCCCCTTCAGAAACCCCCACCACACCGCCTCGCTCACATCCATCATTGGCGGCAGCACTGGTCCAGGCGAAATTTCCCTCGCTCACAAAGGCATTCTCTTCCTCGACGAGCTCCCCGAATTTTCTCGCAACGTACTCGAATCACTTCGTCAGCCCCTAGAAGATAAAAAAATTACCGTCTCGCGCGCTAATCAAAAGACTACCTACCCGGCCGATTTTATCCTTATTGCTACAATGAATCCCTGCCCTTGTGGCTACCTCGGTGACCCCACCCATACCTGCACCTGTACCTCCACCGAAATCCATAATTATCAGAAAAAACTCTCCGGCCCCCTACTTGATCGCATTGATATGTACCTAGAAGTTGAAAAAGTTGACAATAATTCCCTCTTTTTGCCGCCAAAATCCACTTTTGCAGAACATAATGTTGTAAAAAATACAATAACAGAGAGCATTTCGCAGCAGTCTCTCCGTTATAAAAATTCATATACTATGAACGGCAATCTCTCCTCTTTTCAGGTCAGTACTGAGCTAAAATTAACCCCCTCGGCCCGCAAATTTTTAAAATCCGCTTCCGAAAAACTCCAGCTTTCCGCCCGCTCCTATTTCAAAACCATTAAAGTTGCTCAAACCATCGCCGACCTCGAAAAGGCCCCGCAGATCGACGCAAACCATCTCGCCGAAGCCCTTACCTTCCGCCGCCGCCAACCCTAAAAACCAAAAAATCAAATCCGCAAAATATTCTTGCTTTTTTCCCTATTTTTTGTTATAATTCCCCTAGGTTAATTCAAGAGAAGAAAGGAACACCATTAGCAACAATTCATCACGCACCAAACTCAACGGAGATATCCGTTACCCAGAAGTTCGCGTAATCGGTTCTAATGGAGAGCAGCTTGGTATCATGTCAAGCAAAGAAGCCCAACTTCTTGCGAGAGAGGCCGGAGTCGACTTAGTGGAAATCGCCGCTAACGCCAACCCGCCCGTCGTCAAAGTCATCGATTGGGGTAAATACCAATACCAAAAGATGAAAGAGGAAGCCAAAAATCGCAAAAAAGCTCGCGAAAAACAATCCGAGCTCAAGCAAATGAAGATTGGCCTCAAAATCAGCGACAATGACCTTAACATCAAGATCCGCAAAATTCGAGAATTCCTCGAAGACGGCGACCACGTCAAGATCTTAATCGTCTTCCGCGGTCGTGAAATGGCACACAAAGAGCTCGGTCAAGAGCTCCTCGACAAAGTCCTAAACGCACTTGCCGAAATCGCCATCGTCGAAGGTAAGCCTCAATTGAGCGGCCGTAACCTATCGGTCGGAATACGGAAGAAGTAATTTCCTACTTCCACGGTTCCCCGTTCGTTCTTTAAATAATAACTATAAACTAAAGGAAAACCTATGCCAAAGTTAAAAACGCATAAAGGCACCGCTAAGCGCATCAAGATCACCGCTACTGGTAAACTTGTTCGCGAACGCGCCTATGGCAACCACATTCTTGCCAAAAAATCCAAAGCCCGCAAACGCAACATGAAAACTGCTGCAGTAATCAACGGCAAAATCAAGAAAAACGTTAAGACTGCATTAGGAGTTTAATCATGAGAGTAAAACGTGGAGTCGCAGCACATGCGAAACATAAGAAAATTTTAAATGCTGCCAAAGGCATGCAACATGCCCGCACCCGCAGCTTCCGCCTTGGTAACCAAGGTGTCATCAAAGCTCTTCGCTACGCTTATCGCGATCGTCGCAACAAAAAACGCGACCTAAGAGCTATCTGGATCACTCGTATCAACAACGCTTCCCGCGAACTCGGAATCTCTTATTCTCAGCTTATCGCCGGCATGAAAGCTAAAAACATTAACCTTGATCGCAAAGTTCTTTCCGATCTTGCCGTTAATAACAAAAAAGCTTTCGAAGCAATCGTAAAAATGGTAAAGGAGAAATAACATGGCTATCTGCGAAATTACCGGTAAGGGTAAAATGTACGGTCACAACGTTTCATTCTCCCAACGCCACACTCGTAAGGTCTTCAAACCAAATGTTACCAAGCGTACACTTGTTATCAATGGTCAAAAAGTCAAATGCAATGTTTCTACATCTGCACTTAGAACTCTAAAGAAAAAAGGCCTCATCGAGACCCCAAAAGCTAAACAAGCTAAATAAATCAAAAAGCCTCCCTTCTCGGGAGGTTTTTTGATGCGAGCTCTCTTTAAGCCGGGTTTTGTAACTATATACCTATATATAATATATAGTCGACAATCATCTATCTAGACCAGTCGTTGCCAACTGGTTCAAGCGGTAAACGTGCATCCTCGAGCCAAGGTACGTAGCACTCCTTGCAGCTGATAGGGTTTGCCTCCGCCTACTGTCACCAATAAGCGCTGTGGGCTCTTACCCCACTCTTTTCACCATTGCCAAAAGGCTGTATTGTCTCTGTGGTACTTTCCCTATTCTTACGAACGGTCGCCGTTAGCGACTATCATGCTCTGTGCTGCCCGGACTTTCCTCTTGAGGAGTACTCAAGCGATCGTCTTTCAAGCTCCCCTATATTTTACCACAAATCTCTCTAAAAGTCATCCTGCTGATGCTTTAAAACTCGATCAATCGCCAAATTTGCCTCTTTATCAGCTGCTGCATTCTGCAGCCTTGGCACATGCGTAAACGATACTGCCGTAAAATTCTTCAACATCTCTTGAATATCGTTATAAATCGGCTTAATATCGGTATTTTTGACCTTAAAAATCCCGTTCATCTGGTTTACAACCATCAAGTTATCCGAAATAAACCTAGCCGACTTCAGTCCTAGCTCCATCGCCTGCTCGATTCCCTCTTTCAAAGCATAATATTCCGCCACACGCGATGTTGCAAACCCAATAAATTCCCCACCACGCTTAATCGTGTGTCCATTTTCATCCACCAAGCAATAACCAATACCAGCAGCACCTGGATTTCCTCTCGAGGAACCATCCACATATACTGTTACAGAGTTAGCTGCGCTTCTTGGTAACACCTTACCGCTCGACGCCTTGCCATCTTCTAGCTCCAGCACCATCGCGCTAGTCTCGTTCAACTTAATTCCGGTATTTGCGAAATCCTTCACGAATTTATACGCTGTATAGCGACCGCGGGCCTCTGGTTTTGTATCATCTCTCGTCGTTACTTCGTAAACAATATATAAATTACTCAGCTGGCTCGCCCCCTCTGGCGCAAGGAACGTCACTACATCCTTTAGATGTATTGAAGATACATTCAATCCCGCCTCTTCGAGTAGTGCTCTACCCATTGCCTCTTCAGGCTGTTCACCAAAAGCAATCTTACCGGTTGGAAGTTCCCAAAAAACCGGGTCTTCACTACGACCACGGCTGCGCTTCAAAACTAAGACCCCATCCTCATTTTTGATAATTCCCACTACGCGAATTCTTTGTTTCATTCCCACCGTCCTTAAGCGACCCTGCTCACCTGTTTTCCCCGTAATATATACAAGGTGGGTAAAATCTTATGCGCTACATCCACGGATGTATGCCACGAAATCCCTAAAACATGATTATTCAGGAAAATCATGTTGTGAGCAGGACCATCATTATTATAGCACTAAACCGGCGCCCCAACTAGTAGCAAGAAGAACTTCAATACACCGTTAATCGCCCCTAGCATTATCTGTGAAAAAGCCGTACCAAAAATGAACAATAATATATATACAATGAACAAACCATACTGTTCTAAATTTTTCATCAGTCCCCTTACTCCATCTGGAGCAATAGCGTACACAATTCTTGACCCATCCAGCGGCGGAATTGGGAATAAATTAAACACCATAAAACCTAGGTTAATCGTCACTGCCGACAATGCCACCTCAGACACTGCACCGCTCGTATTCCAAAACACCAAAAACGACACTAGCGCCAAGATAAAATTCGTCAGTGGCCCCGCTAGCGCGACTAGTGCCATTCCCCACACTCCGCCTTTTAAGTTTCGTGTGTCTACTGGTACCGGCTTCGCACCGCCAAAAATCGGCGCATGCATCAACGCGAGCATCAACGGCAATGCTACCGACATAATCGGATCTAGATGCTTCAAAGGGTTTAGCGTTAACCTACCATCCTCTTTAGCAGTTGTGTCGCCTAGCCAATAAGCCACCACCCCATGCATCAGCTCGTGCAGCGTCATCGACACCAAAATGATCGCGAGCGTGATTAAGATTCCACCAAAGTCAATCATATTAGTTTAATACTATAACTTCTTTAGTCGTCGGTAAGCTATCTAGACTCTTCACCTTGAGTTTCTTCTCGGTCCTAGCAGTAAGTTTAAGCTCAGACACCATACCGTCTACGTTACCCATCGAGACGACTAGCTTTGGCTCAATCTCGCGTACTGCCCTAATCGATGAGGTACACAAAATGTCTGCCACGCCAAGATCATCAAGACCTTCTTCAATTGGGCCAACGATGCCTACATGTACACCACCGACTTCTGCATCATAAATAGTTTTACCACTCTCGGTTGCAATACCACGAATCGTAGCCTCATCAATTTCGAATTCGCCAGGACCAGCAATTTTGCCAATCTCGAGCCCGGCATCGATTACAGCTTCCGCAATATTAAAAGTAATCGAAGATTTTCTAGTATTAATCGTGATTTCGTCCTGGTTTTTGCTTTCAATGTCAAACATATTTTCTCCTTTTACTTAATAATTCCGTCCAAATCAATGATTTCCGAAATTTCCATCTCGAGTGCGTCCATCAAGAAACGATCATGCACACTCTTGCGATAAATGAAGTCATCCGTTGCAAAGATTGCATAGTTTAGTGGCTTTCCCTGCTTCTTCTCTACTAACTCCGCCCAGCGCGTCAATTTCTTGGTCTTATCATCACCTATAATAATCAAATCTAGTCCGTCTTGTCCTGGCAAACGATTAATTACCACAAGTCCGCGTAGATAATTCTTAACTGGACGCGTCGCTTCTTCCCATGCACTTTCTTTTGGTGCTTTGCTGTCGGTTTTAGCTGCGTCACCATATTTAAAGATTTCAGTTAGTGGACGGTAGAACAAATTTTTATTATTGGCAGAGTAATATAGTTTATTGTCAAACGTCTCACTCTTAATCACATTAATACTTTCGAGATTCAAAAGTTCACGACGTACTGAATTAATTTGTTCGTCAATTACACGTGACATCTCGCGTACGTAAAAAGATTTTTCAGGATTTTCGAAAAAGAGTTTGAGCAACTTAGCTCGCGTCTTCGAGCCAAATAATTTTTCAAGTGGCGTGCTAGTTTCTTTGCTCATCTTGTATATATTTTAGCACGTATGTATAAATTTTTTCAAGTTCTAGCCAAATAATTTCCGGCGTTCGTTTAAACCATGTAAGTTGTCGTTTCGCGAGATGCCAATCCTCGTAAAAACTTTTTTCTTTTGCCTCTTCTAAACTGATTTCACCGTTCAAATATTGCCATACAAATTTATACACATTACTCTTCATTGCCTGCGAACCCCATCCATACTTTTGTACGAGCTCGCACGTTTCCGTATACAGCGGTTCATCAAACATAACATCAAGACGCTTCTTTAAACGCTCTCGCAACTCTTCCGTTCCCCATTTTACGCCAATGAGTAAATAATTTGTACATAGATTACCCCTGTCTGGCGCCGAGGTTTTTTGATTATTACCAAATTGGTAATCGTATACTAGCGCATCGATATATAGCCCCGTGCCACCAGCAATAATCGGCACATGCCCACGCGATCGGATCTCGGCAATCTTCTCTTCTGCATACGCTTTAAAATCCGCCACCGTGAATCTTTCCCCCGGCTCCACCAAGTCGAGCCCAAAATGTGGCACCCCTTCCATCTCGACAACGGAAGGCTTGGCTGTTCCCACATCCATACCTTTATAAATCGCGCGCGAATCAGCCGAAATCACCTCGCCATTAATTGCCTTGGCGAGCTTTACAGCCATGCCGGTCTTCCCCGACCCAGTTGGGCCGAGGATTACGATTACTTTATCAAAACTATTTGAGGTTTCGGAGGTACTCATCAAGCTTTTCCAGTTTAACTTTCTCCTCCTTATCACGAAGTCTTACCGACACCTCACGTGCTTCTGCATCTTTTGGACCAACCACTATAATGCAAGGGATCTTGTAGCCAGTTGCACGTTTAATCTTCTTACCAAGTGAATCATCCGTATTGTCGAGTGAATACCTTAAGGCATTGCTCTTGATTGGGTCGTCTAATACCACACCATCTAATATCTTGCGAATCTCAGCGACATAATCATCGGTCGAGTTATCTACCGTTACAATTCTTACCTGCTCTGGCGCCATCCAGAATGGGAACCAACCAGCCGTATGTTCGATATAAATCGACAAGAAACGCTCAATCGAGCCAATCAGTGCGCAGTGAATCATAATTGGCGTCTTCTTTGAGCCGTCAGCATCTACATATTCTAGACCGAAACGCTTTGGCAAAGCATAATCTAGCTGCACCGTAGCAAGCTGCCATTCACGACCAAGTGCATCTACTGCCATAAAGTCCATTTTTGGCCCGTACATCGCAGCTTCGCCCATACCAATGAAATACTCCATCTTGAACTTGTCAGCCATCTTCTGGATCGAATTTTGAGCTTTCTCCCACATTTTTTCGTCGCCGATGTAGCCATCTTTGTCGTCACGGAATGAAAGACGAAGCTTGAGCTTCATACCAATACGAGCATAAAGGTCTTTAGCGGATTCAATCAATTCACCAAAGATTCCCTCTACCTGGTCATCCGTACAAAATACGTGTGAATCATCTTGCGTGATTGAGCGAACCCTAGACAAGCCACCAAGCTCACCTTTGCGCTCATCACGATATACCATCGTCGTTTCAAGGTATTTAATTGGAAGTTCCTTATACGAACGTGGCACGCTAGCAAAGATTTGGCTGTGATGTGGACAGCTTACTGGCTTAATGGCTAGTTCGTCGCCAGACTCACTACTTACAAAACGTAGTAGCTCTGGGAATTTTTCATAGTGTCCAGAGGTCTTATAGAGCTCAACGTTCGCAATGTGCGGAATGCAAACTTTCTTATAACCACAGCGCAAGCGATAACCCTGAGTAAAATCATTAACGAGGTCGCGCAAAATCGTACCGCGTGGGGTAAATAGTGGCAAACCTGCACCCACGAGGTCCGAGAAACAGAACAAATCGAGCTCTTTGCCAAGCTTGCGGTGATCACGAGCTTTGGCTTCTTCTTGTTGTTTTAGATAATCGGCTAGCTCTTCTTCGGTCTCAAATGCCACACCATAGATACGCGTTAGCATCTCGCGCTTTTCATCGCCACGCCAGTAAGCGCCTGCTAGGCGCACTAGCTTAAACGCGCCAATCTCCTTCATCGAATCTACGTGTGGGCCTTTGCAAAGATCCTCAAATAACACCTTGCCATTTGGTGTTACCATATCGTAGAACGAGATGGTCTCATCTTCTGGTAAATCATTGATTAGTTCGACTTTATACTTTTGACCATTTTTCTTTGCCCAATCTAACGCATCATTACGGGACTCTTCACGACGCACCATCTTGCAACCTTGTGCAATAATACCGCGCATCTTCTTCTCAATCTTGCTTAGATCCGCATCAGACACCTTAGTGTCACCAAAATCAATATCATAATAAAAACCATTATCGATTGCTGGACCAACACCAAATGTTGTTGTAGGATAAAGTTCCTTCACCGCAGCAGCCATGACATGACTGAGGGTATGACGCATTTTCATAATATCTGCATTTTCCTGCATGCTTTATCCTTTCTTTTTGGTTAAAATTATAGATATAATTATACCTCAAAACTTAAAAATATGGTATAATATTTAAAGCGGGTGATTAGCTCAGTTGGCTAGAGCGTCTCGTTTACACCGAGAAGGTCGGGGGTTCGAGCCCCTCATCACCCACCAGTAAATAGAAAGAAGTCCCAAAGGGACTTATTTTTATTTACTGATAGAATATGGATCGTCTCATAAGGGGGTTCGAATGGAGCGAGCGAAGCGAGCGACATCCCTGCCCCTCATCACCTTTACAAAAAATCGCCCCGCGTCTATGACGCAGGGCTTCGGAGGAGCAGCTTTAACGGCGATCGTTTTCAACGATTATATGGTAACCCGGTTCTGTCCTGCCGTATGCGTCGCTATTCGGCAACGCTGAGCTGAAGCACGGCACTTCGCCATGCTCGACTCTTACCCGATTACCGGGAACATATAAGTCCCCGCCGGGTCTGTGCCTGTCGGCTATTTTTTCAGCCCAAACAGGACCATTTGCTTCGCAGGTGCTATATAGCTCTTTACTCATCCTTTTCACCCCCTCGTGAAAATATATTTACCATCACACCGAGCATCAGTGCTGGTATACTCTTATTATATCACATTTACCGCTTAGTGTCAATGAGCTTATGCTTAAAACCACCTCTAAAATCCCCCAAAAAACCTACTGTTTCACCACTTTCACAGCGATGTGCTCATCCGTATCAATACGCTCTACATATTCAGGCAATTCTTCCGCATCGGCCTCAAAAATCATCCAGTATTCCCTTTCCGGCACCTCGCTAAGCGTATCTACAATCTTGTAGCGATATTGCTTCATCGGCGCAAACGCTCCATAATCCGAATGATAATATTCTGACACGCCATACACTTTCAGGTCATCACCCTCATAGAAAATTGCATCAAGATAGGCTTGTTCTGTGCCCGCCACTACTACCGTATCATTAGAGCGTATCTTAATATCGGCAAGTAGTGTCTTCATTTCGCTGCTCGCCTGACGCGAATACACGCTACTGATGCCAATTACTACCGCCGTAATTATCGCGAGCGCTGCCATCACCAAGCCTTTTTTATTTAACTTAGTTTTGGCCAGCATCACGCCTAAGACCATCCACATTATCGTCATCGACGTAATCAAATATCTCGTCACAAACATCGGCTTGAGCGGTGGTAAAGACAAAATCATTAGCAACACTGGTGGCACTAGCATCAAAAACACCAATAGTATTACACTATCACGGTCACTTTTATCTTCCGTCTTCATTGTCTTTACAAACTTCACTGCCAAATATACTAGCCCCACTACCGCAGCCAACACCAAGAACGCTTCCCAACCCTTAATCCAAGTTGCATCCGCCGCATAGACTAGTCCCTCAATTAAGAAGTTAAATCCAGTCGCCACGGTTAGTTCTGGAATCCAGAACCCACCCTGCACGCTTGTCACCTGTGCCAAGCATTTTGGCAACCATGGCACAAACAGTAGCACTGCCACCGCATATCCCAGCACCAAATCCCAGCGCCAAATCTTAGCTCGATAATGATAGATTAGATAAGCCAGCTGTGCTACAAATACTAACGCCATGAAATAATGCGTCATCATACCTGTCGCCAACATCACTCCATATAGTAGCCACCAAAAATTCCATTTTCCCTTCTTGTCGCGCGAGATGGCTGTCACCATCACTAGCGTCGAAATCAGCGCAATCGCTAGCACCATGGTGTACATCCTTGCCTCTTCGGCGTAGCGAATAAATAGTGGCGACAATGTCATTACGAACGTAGCAATACTAGCCGTCTTTGTATTGAACAATTTTTTTAACAGATAGAATGCTGCAAATATTGCCACCACACCAAACATTACCGACATTGATCTTAGTGCAATGTCAGAGTTACCAAACAGCATTGACCACACCTTCAAGCAGAAATAAAATAGCGGTGGATGCACATCAATCGCTGTCAGATTCCAAATGTCCGCAAAGTCCCCTCTAATCAAATATGCCGAATACGCCTCGTCGTACCAGATCGACAAGTTCATCTGCACCATCGCCAGCGCCACAAAAATCACCGACAAAACAATTGGAATAAATAAGATTTTAAACTTTTTCATTTTTTACTTTAATTCCCCTCGAAGTCTTTTGATCAATAATATATAGCGGTCGATTTTGCGATTCTGCATGGATATGAGAAATATATAACGCCGTAATCGCTTGCGAGATTAACACTAATCCCACCAAGAAAGTAATGAAGATCGACAATTGAATCGCGCCATTCCAGCGTAGACCCAGTGGATCACCCATCAAATGCTGTTGAATAATTACGAATAGTCCAAGTAGCAATGCCCCCACCGTAATAAATGCACCAATATAACCAAAAATCACCAACGGCGTAGTGGACAATGATACAAAACTATCAATTGCTAAATTGAATAACTTTTTTAATGTATAAGATGGCTTCCCCGCTAACCTTGCTCCATAAGTATAGTCTATATGTGCCTGGTTAAAGCCCATCCAGTCTACTAACCCACGCGTAATACGATTGTGTTCGGTCAAACTGTTAAATTCATCTATCGCCACACGATCAAGTAATCTAAAGTCCGTCGAACCCGGCACCGTGTTTTTATTCCCCATTGCCTTCAGTATCTTATAAAAAATCTTCGAGCCCGTACGTGCTATCAAACCATGTTTCGTAAAATGGTCCCTCACACCCGTCACAATATCGGCACCTTCCTCCCATTTCTTAATAAACTCCGGGATAAGGTCGGCTGGCTGCTGACCATCAGCATCAATCGTAATCGCTGCATCACCACTAGCATATCTTAACCCGGCCGTTAGTGCCGCTTCCTTACCAAAGTTTCTCGAAAATGCCAACACCTTTACGTTCTTGTGTTTTTCAGCCTGTTCTTGAATAATTTTCAGCGAACCATCTTTCGAGCCGTCGTCCACTAAAATAATCTCGTTTTCATAGCCAGAAATCCCTTGTACTGCTGGATACAAGTGCTGCTCCAAAAACGTCTCAATTACTTCTTGTTCATTATAAACTGGTACCACAAAAGATAGTTTCTTCATACCCATATTCTAGAGCAAAAACTACTTTTTGACAACTTTATGAGTTACGTCAAACTTCTCCATGTATCGCCCTAGCATTAAACGCGTCTGCGCGTAAAATGCTGCCAAGCTCTGATACAAAATCGATGTAATCGGCATCAAAATCCATTGCACCACCATCCAGACCGTTTTCATCTTCTTATACTTAGCTGGTCTTGGTGGCAACATCTTCAGCGAAAACAACACCGTCACGAGAAGCCCGATCGACGCAATCGACTGCACAATACTTACGATTCCTGGCAAGCTATATGCCACCATCTCATGCGATGACAAATTCATGATCGTTGGAATCCAACCACCAAACGCCACGATCGGCGCCATAATAGCAAGCGTCACGTGCCCATCTAGAAGCCTCCAAAATTTTGCTAACAGTATCGCAAATGGCACATTACGTTTTTCCCTACTCGTAAACAACCTCGTCCCCACATACGCCACGTCCGAAGCGCCATAATACCAGCGTCTCACTTGCACAAACTGTGCCTTTACCGTCTTCCATAAAGTTTCGTCTAGCACAGCGTCTTGATAAATTGGAATTCTAATCGGCAAAACTTCATAATCACCATCAAAGAAAAACAACGAACGCCAATATTGGTGCCCATCTTCCACAATTGTATGTTTACTCCAAAATCTCATCGCCGCAAGCGCTTGCAAAGGTTGCGAGTGCGACGCAAAGTTGCGCAAAGAGTGTGGCCTCATTGTCGAAATAATGTTAAAGAATGAGTTCGACACCGCAATCACGCGCGTTGGCGCCGGCGCATCCCAAATATTATTCATAAAAAGCGACACCGGTTGATAACTCAGTCTCTGACGATTCGGGTGAGTAATAAATTCGTACGCCACCGCATCAAGATATTTTGGTGCCATCCTATTATCACTATCAAGTGAAGTTACAATCACATTTTCAATCGGAATTTTCTTCTTCGCTACATATTCTTCCAAACGCTCACCTGCGTAAGTCAAATTTGGCCCTTTACCGATCACCTCGCCCGGCAAATTTGCTGGATGTTTCACCAAAATAAAATCATAAAACTTGTCGCCAAATTCTTTCTTCAGCTCCTTGGCGTTTCGTTCAATCTCTTCCCCACCACGCTCTTCATAAGCCAGCACAAAGATTACTCGCTCGCTCGAAAAAGTATTATCAATCACTGCCTGAATCGACGGCTTAAGCGTCTCCAAACCTTCGTTATACGCAGTCATAATTGTTGCATGATAAATCTTTTCTGGATTCGGATATTCGTTTTCCATCGCCACCATCATTTTGAGTGCATTAAGATGCTGCTGGAAATGATAACTCTTAGACTTTCGTCCCCTCAGCCTTTCATATGCCGCATGCGGATCTGCCAAATCTTCCATTCGCTTGTGCCAATCCACTCTTTCCGCTTCGCGCACCACGTTATACCCTTGTGCCGTACGATATGCCACCGCAATCGCCTTCACTAAAGTAATCGCAATAATAAAGAATAGATAAACCGTACCAAAAATCGGCGCAATTAGCGATAATATAAACAGCAAGACAATCGCAAGGTATGAAATCGCCCCTGGTAGAATCTCAAAAAAACGATACAGCGGCGTACGTTTCCCTTGCGGTATCTCCAGGTTTTTACGCATTAACCCTCACTCGACAGGCGAATTAGTACTACTAGCACACCCAGTAGTAATAGCATCGTAATAATCAAAAAGAACTTTGCCATACCCGCGCCACGTTTTTCAAAAATCTTAATCGCGAGTAGATTATGTAATACGCCAAACGTTAGCGCAAGCAGCGGAAACGCCAACATGTTGAGCCAAACGCCGTCACGATATCCACCGATGTCGCCGTATCCAACTTTCACTACCGAGCTCGTCGTATCAATCTTCGTTAACGAAAAAATCAAAATCGCAAGCGACGATACAAAAACCCAAATCATCAGCACTAGCACGCTGCGGTTCTTAGTATAAATCTCCAAAAGATCGTCTTTAATTTTCTTCATGTTGAGCCTTATCTACAAAATCGGTAATCTTGCTAATGATGCTGTCCACGTGTTGGATAAACATAATATCCGAGAACATACTGATGAGACCGCTTGCGAGCATTATCCAACCAATTAGTACTACTACGGCACCTTCATAGAACGTCACAATCATACCGAGTAGCAACATCGCAAGTGACATAATCAAAATAGGACGCCACGAGTTAATCCTCGCCGCATTGAGCTTAATTGCCGTATTCATCCTGACTAGTGCTTCGTAAATCAAGAAGATACCTACAATAATTCTAAAGATGCCACTAATATTCTCACCCAGCACAAACGCCGCAATACCAATAATCACCGTCACCACACCCGTGAGTAAATCATTATTAAAGAAGTCTTCGCGGCCCTTCACCATAAAGTAATTAATGATTTTAAACCCGCCTTTAATCACGAAGAAAGTTCCAACCACATAAGAAATCGCCTTAATCACGACAGTTGGCCAAGCAATCAAAAATACACCCATCACTATCATTACAAGTGATTCTAATATCGACATCCAAGCATTCTTTTTGAGCGCATCGCCAGTTTGCTGCAGCGGACGCTTAATAATTTCCACCTTTGATTTCATTAGAACTCCTTTTCTCCATTATACAACACCCTCTCAAAATGTGCTATAATAGCGCCAGGTGCCGATGTAGCTCAGTTGGTAGAGCAGCTCATTCGTAACGAGCAGGTCACAGGTTCAAGCCCTGCCATCGGCTCCATTTTTTATGCTTGATTGTTTTTATTTAACCAACTCTTAAGTTTACTTTTCGCATGCGAAGTAAACATTTTACTAAGCCACGATTCTTTTGGTGTTTGATTCTTCCCTGTTAAAATCTCTACTACATCGCCCTGTTCAAGTTTTTTATTCAAGTTGCTCATCTTACCATTAATCTTTACACCAATCACGTGCTCACCAATTTCCGAATGCAAACGGTAGGCAAAATCTAGCGGCAACGCGCCCTTCGGCAAATCAATGATGTCACCCTTCGGGGTGTATACAAAAATCTTATCCGCAAACAAATTCAGCTTCAGCTTCTTTAAGTCAACCTTCTTACCTTCTTTGAGTCTCGCCGCCGTCGTCTGTAATTCTGTAATCCACAAAAGGTTCGTTGGTAAATGCTCAATCTTCCCTTTCTTATAATTTTCGGTCAACTTCTGTTCGTTATAATAAAAGCTCGCCGCCAAACCTTTCTCCGCATACTCATGCATCTCGTGCGTACGAATCTGAAATTCAATAATCTTCTTATCCGGCGTAATCACCGTTGTATGTAGTGACTGATAGCCATTTTGTTTTGGCATTGCGATATAATCTTTAATCCTACCGGCGAGCGGCATGTATAGCGAATGAATCACGCCTAGCGCCAAGTAACAATCCGTAATATCATCTACAATAATCCTTAGTGCCGTTAAATCATAGATCTCGTGGATGTTCTGATTGTGCTTCGCCATTTTCTTATGCAAAGAATAGACCGACTTCACCCTACCGGACACTTCAGCTCGAATCTTCTCCTTCGCGAGCGCCACAATCACTTCATCTTTTACCTTCTTCAAACTTTTCTCGGCCGCCTGGTTATATTTCTCAATCAAATTCTTTAAGTATTCATAGCGCCTCGGATCTACATAGCGAAAAGCCAAGTCCGCCATTTCTACCCTAAGGAGCCCCATGTTTAACCTATCCGCCAGCGGTGCAAACACCTCAAGTGTTTCCTTTGCAATCTTCTTCTGCTTGTCTGGTGGTAAAGCCGACAAAGTCCTTAAATTGTGCAATCTATCTGCCAACTTAATAATTAGCACCCTAATATCGTCGCCAAGTGCAATCATCAAGCGCAAAAAGTTATCCTTCGTCTCCGGCAAGTATGTATCAATGTCACGCATCCCATTGCGCGCCGTCGAAAGTTTCGTCACGCCATCAACTAAGAACGCTACTGGCTCGCCAAACTCCTTGCGAATGTCATCAAGCGTTAAATCGGTGTCTTCCACCGTATCGTGCAAAATCCCCGCGATAATCGTATCTTCATCCATCCCCCACTCTTCAAGAATCTTCTTTACTGCCAAAGGATGATTAATATATGGCTCACCGGTTTTTCTCAGCTGCCCCTCGTGCGCCTTACGCGCCATCTCTACAGCTTTTTCTACTCGCTCCGAATCGGTTTTCATAACCTACCTCAAAGCTTCTTAATTAGTTCTTTCAGTTCTTGTTCGCTCTTGCACTTAAACGTCAAGCTACGGCCCACAATTTTTACGGCCACACCATACTTAGAAGACAGCGTATCTTCTTCTTTATGATACAAATCTTTCTTAATTAGTGATGCTGAGCTCTTCTTCTTGTTGTCTGCTACATAGCGCTCAACTTTGCGAGCTGTCCAGCCCTCTTCGATAATCTTTGGTAGAACTTTCTCCACCATGGCTGGCTCCGCTGTCACGAGTGGGCGCATCACGCCTTCAGATAACTTCTCTTTTACAATCAACTTCTTCACATCGTCCGGGAAGCTTAGTAGTCTCATCGTATTAAATACCGACGACTCACTCTTACCTACCTTGGCCGCAATTTCCTTAGCCGTTAAATTGAACTGTGCTTTTAGCTTCGCATAGGCCGTCGCAAGCTCAATCGCGTTCAAATCTTCACGCTGAGCGTTCTCGATAATCGATAGCTCCAAACGATTTTGCAAATCAAGTGTACGTACGATTGCCGGAATCGTCTTAAGCCCAGCCATCTTGGATGCGCGCCAACGACGTTCACCCGCTACAATCTTATACTTACCATCTTCGCGCGTCACCACGATTGGTTGCAACACGCCATGTTCCTTAATCGATGCAGCCAAAGCCTCTATCGCTTCGTTCACAAACTCTTTACGTGGCTGCTCTTCATCACGAATAATCTGCTCGAGCGGAATCTCTTTAAGTTCGCTTTCCTTCTTATCCTCTTGTGCAGTCAAATCGAACTCTTCGTCAAAAAGTTCGGTTGGGATCAAACTATCAAAACCGCGCCCTAATCCGCCTTTCATTTCACTCTCTCCTCTAGTTCTTTAGTAAAATCACGGTACGCTTTTGCGCCTTTCGAGAACTTATCATATACGCCCACCGGCACGCCATGACTTGGAGCTTCTGCTACACGCACATTACGCGGAATTGTCGTGTTAAATACCAAATTCTTAAAGTATTTCTTAATCTCTTCGTAGACTTGTGACGACAACGACGTACGTTTGTCATACATTGTCGCAAGCACGCCTAATAGCTTCAGATCCGGGTTTGCTTGCTTCATCACCAACTTCATGCTTTCAAGCAGCTGTGCTACGCCTTCTAGGGCGTAAAACTCGGTCTGTACTGGCAACAATAAATAATCTGCCGCAATCATCCCGTTCACCGTCAAAAGCGACAATGATGGTGGTAAGTCAATAATCACAAAATCATACTGATCATCAATCTTGCGAATCGCATCACGTAGTCTCACAAACTTACGCTGCATTGTGGTAATTTCTACTTCAGCGTTTGCCAACTCCGGTGTAGCCGGTGCAAGATCGAAGTTTTTAAACTTAGTCGGACGAATTGCTAAAGTAATCTCAGCTGTACCCATGACTACTTCCGTCATGGTAAGACCAATGTCTGGACTGTTCTTATCAAAACCCACACCAGAAGTTGCATTCCCTTGCGGGTCAAAATCAACCAACAAAGTTCTAAACTTATCTTTCGAAAGATAGTATGCTAAATTTACTGCGGTCGTAGTTTTACCAACACCGCCCTTTTGATTTGTAATACATATTACCTTCGCCATATACGCCTATTATAACATAAAAAATAAGCCCCACAGTAGGGCTTATTTTTTTAAGCAATCTTAGTGATTGTGATCTCAGAGTATTTCTGACGATGGCCAGTCTCAGTGTGAACACGTTTCTTTGAGTGGTAACGAATCACGCGGACTTTGTCGCCAGCAACCTTAGGCTCAACTACCTTAGCGGTAACCTTTACGTCCTTAACGGTTGGAGTGCCGACAGTAGTCGTCTCGCCATCGATAAGAAGCAAAGCGTCAGTTGTGAGCTCTTTGGTTCCTTCAGGGAGGAGGTCCACCCTAAGGGTCTCTTTCTCTTCGACGAGATATTGTTTTCCGCCGACGAGGATAACTGCTTTCTTCATATTAATCCTTAAAAATTAATTACTAGGAGATATTCTATCACACTTTCCCTATTTTGCCAAGACCTAAGCCTTCGGCTCATCGTCTTTTGGTTCTTCGGAAGCCTCGGTATTGTTGCCATTAATGATAGCGTCATTTACTTTAGCTAAGGTTCTACGCGTGTGAACGAGGTAGAATACGCCGCCACCAATGCCAAGCAAGATTGCTGCTGCTAGCACAATTTCCATTGGACCAGTATCTGGCATTTCTTTACAGCCTTCCATTTCTGGATTGGTCTTACAAGTTGGCTCCGGTTCCGGTTCTGGCTCTGGGTCTTTACAGCCTTCCATTTCTGGGTTGGTGTCACAAGTTGGGTCGTCTATAGTCCAAACTACATCAGCTATAAGCTCATAAGTTACATAGCCGGAGAATTCTGCACAACCGAACACTACGCCATTCAAAGAATCTACGCCAAGCAGTGCACCTTCATTCGAGAAGAACTTATCAGCTACTAGAATCATCCCATTCGCACCCCAATCGTTATGAATCACAGCTGAATTAGCAACATAATTCAAAGTTACTTTTTCTTTGGAGATAAGTTTAAGTTCATCCCAAACTGCTTCTGGAGTAGTATTATCAGCCATAATCTTAGAATTTACAAAACCTGGCTCTTCTGGAGTTACTTGATAAGTAAAGTGTGAATTCATTCTCACATCGGTTGCTACGCCAGCACCAGTCTCATTGGTATTACTTGCGGCATCGTTATGATAGTAAATGTACACTTCATAAGTTTTACCTGGCTCCACCAAGAAACCTTCGTCCTTCGCGTCGGCCGTAAACTTTTTACCAGAATTCTTTTCCCTAATGCGTACAAACTCACGTTCGTCGCCCACGGCAGCGTTATTCGTAATCGAGTTAAACACTGCCCTGCTGGCTGGAACTTCGTTAGTATATGTAACGCGTTCCGGACCCCAAGCTTGAGCCTTAAATGGGGCTAGAGCTAGTAGCATTGTTAAGGTTAGTATTTTGATCCCACTACCAATTGAATGCTTTTTCATTCATCTCTCCTTTTTTATTATCTTCCCCAATACTTTTTTAGCCATTGCTCCCACGCGTCATCGCTATCGCTCGTCGTGCCACCGCCGTCGCTACTGGTGCCGCCGGTTGTACCACCGCCACCACTCGTAGTTCCGGTATCGGTTACCGCACCGCCGTCAACGTCGCCAGTGTGTGCGTTCTTAAAGTCTTGCCAAAGACCGGCTCTCACCTCATCGCCGGCAGCTTGACCACCAGTTTCTTCAGCGCGTTCAATCTCTTCCTTAATAGCTTCAGCTTCTCTAGCGCCTTGTTCAGCCGCTAATGCGTCTGCCGCTGCCTTTTCATTCAAGGCCGCGCTTTCTTCTGGGCTAAGTTCTGGGTTTTGAACTGTATGCTCAGCAATATTAGTTTCATTTACTTCATATGGAGATTCCGAAAGTTCCGAAGCTGGCGTCTGGACTTGTTCTGGTACCACATCTGGTCCAGCATTTTTGATTTCAACTTCTTCATGTTTTGGTTCCAAAGTTGGAGTTGGCTCCGGGGTCGGCTCCGGTGTCGGAGTTGGTGTCGGCTCTGGAGTTGGAGTTGGAGTTGGTTCCGGGGTCGGCTCCGGTGTCGGAGTTGGTGTCGGCTCTGGAGTTGGAGTTGGAGTTGGTTCCGTCTCAGTCTCCGGAATTGTCTCCGTCTCAGTCTCCGGAATTGTCTCCGTCTCTGGAATTATTTCTTGTTCTGGCTCAGGCACAACTTCTGGAGTTGGCTCTGGAGTTGATTCTGGGGTTGGAATTTTATCCTTTGGCTGGCTACCGCAGTGAATACCAAAGCCATCAGTTGCCCCATCTTTGCCACCTAAAATCTGACCCATCGTACCATGCGTACTAGTCTTTACGCCATCCTTATCGTAACAAGCCAAAATCTGTTCACTGTTTACCGACTTCTGTTGGAAACCAACATTCAAATCATTGCCCGAACCTTGATAAGTGTATGCCGTATTATGTACGCCGATGTTTTCAAGCTTAAAGTAACCACCATTCATCATTTCGAGGTGATGATCAATCGTCTCGTTAGTAATGCCAACGAACACATTTTCATTGCTTCTCATGAGGTCGGCTACAATGTTAAATTCGTCTGGCGTATCGATTACGCCGCTAAGTCCTGGAATATCCCTTCCGGCCATTTTTTCAATCACATCTTCAGTTAGCCACTGACCTTCGCTCGTCGCATAAGTCAAAGCAATTTCTGGAGTCGTTGCGATACTGTTAAGTTGTTGCCTTAACACGTCGCCTTGATTGATAATTTCGCCAGCATCATTAGTCTGAATGTCATAAGCCAAACCAAAGTGTGCCACTTTATTCTTAGCCACGTTCGCAGCTTCATATAGAGCACCGTTTGGACCGCTACCTTCAAACGCATAGTATTGATCAAGTTGAGGATTGTAAGTCCTTACATCAATATCACGTACGACTTCGCCATTCCCTAATGTGACCGTACCTTCGGTATAATGTACTTGCTCGCGGAACGCATCGTCAAATGCACCGTTGTCGATAAAATCTTCCACTGCAAACATATGCTCTGGAATTTCTACCGCACCAAAACTCTCACCCAAAGTACCATCCGCATTGAGTGCACAGAAATCATATTCCGTGCCAATGTCATTTGCGGTGCCAAGCATGCGTACAAAACCGTTCGAGCCAATTTCGCCCGTACCGACAATCGTCGAGTGAATGCGCTCTACGCCATCACCATTGAATTCTGCGACTTCCACATAGTCGGCCAAGAGTTTACCAGTATTCGCAGTACGTTCGTTTAGTACTGCCATACCGTATGGAACTTCTGCATAAGAACCGCTAGCGTCAGTTTGAATGTCAAACGTCGCCACAGTGTTCTTGCCAAGTTCATCTTTAAGTGTGATCGCGACTTTCGAATTGCCAATCTTATCGGCATTACCAGTCACCTTGATACGCCAAGCATCAATTGTACCGTCACCATCATAATCCACGCCTTTCGGATTGTGGAGATACACGTCGGTGTTCTTTTCCGAATCCCAAATTTTGCGTGTAAAGGTCTCGGTCTTCACATTGTCGCTATTCAAGTACTCATCAGTCGTCATCGTCTCGATGGTTTCGTGAGTTGTATCAAGTTGGATTTCCTTTTCGCTCAATGCAAAACCATATTCCTGGAGACCAGCATTCATCCTCTTAAGGTCTTCTGCATTAATGACACCTTGTTCATTAATACGAACGTTGTTTGCAATCTTCAAATCGTCGAAGTCAATCTTGCCATCACCGGTCATATCGGCATTGAATACGTCTTCATGAATATCGGCCTCACTGAGAACGCCATCGTGATTTGCATCTAGATAAACTTCCGCCTTGCCATCATTATTGGTGTCAGCAAAGATTAAGTTCTTACCATTGTGGTCAGCTTCAAAGTTCTTTGGTGTATTAATCGCCTCAGACGCACCAGCATTATCAGGCACTTCATCTTTGACTTCAGGACCCATCGGAATATCACCGCCCCCGCCAACACCGCTGGCTACTTTCACTACGTTAAAGCCCTCAAACTTCAGCTCACCACTGTGCAAACCTTTGATTTCTGACACGATTTGGCTATGTTTCATCAAGAAGCTTACCGCTCCAGCCGTGATTGCGGCGACAGCGCCCGTCTTCAAGCCGTTTGCGAGTCGTTCTCTCTTCTGAATTGACTTAGCCTCTTCTACCTTTGAGCTAACATCGAGTTCTTTAATCATGTCGTCCACGCCTTGGCGTACCGCATCTTTATTGTCTTCATCAAACTTCTTCAATTGCTTCTGCAGCGCGTTCATTTGTTTGAACATTGCTGCTTTTTGCAATTCAACATTTTCAAGACCATCATAGCTAAGTAACTGAATGTGGTTCTTATTTTGCTCCGAGTTGCGCACTCGTAGTTCAGCAATCGTACTGACCGCAAGCGCATAGATCTTCTCTTTTTCCTCTTTGCTCACTAAATTATCGGCCGAGGCCAACTTCGCGGACCATTCACTCATCAATTCGATCTGCGCTTTTACACTCTTTAGACTGAACTTGCCTTTTTCCCACTTGTCGTTATTAGTATCTTTAAGCGCATCAGCAATGTTTTGCTTTGATTGTTCTTTTTTCTTTGCACTATAGCCCTTGATAAAACCTAGCACACCAGCGACACCAGTCTTAAGACCGGCCAGAACGAGGCTCGAGTTGGTAACCTTTGAAAGAGCGTTTGAACGCGCTAAGTTAAACACCGACGCACCAAGCGATACCACCAAACCTACTGCCACGCCATGTTTGAGCGCCAACTTATCGCTCAGCTTCATATAGCAGTTCTTTGCCGCTAGACCAATATTAGCTTCAGTGTCAGTAAGTGTGACTTTATTTTTATCGAGATACATATCTAGCGCCGCCACTGCCGCCTTGTGTTTGGAGCTTTTCTTAGCTGCGCTAAGTTCTTGCGTCATCTTGCCGCGCAAATCCTGATCGATTTGATCAACCACTATACGATAGTTTCCTATCACGCCACCATTGATCTCTTTTAGCTTGTTTACAACTTCATTTTTTTCGCGTTCAATTTTTTCTGGCTTAGCATTACTATGTTCTGCTGCTACTTTTTCAGCATATTCACGTAATGTCTCACGTACCAAAGCTTCGCGTTCGTCAGTTTCTTCACTTCGCTTTTTTTCTTTGACGTCGTCGTAGTTCTCCAAACCTTCTTGTTTGACTCTTACGGCTTCTTCGGTACGTTCAATTACTGTGTTTATAGTCTTATCTTGATAGCCTTTGCGATCTGGATCATTCGAGCGTTCGTCCATAATTAAACGCATCTTAGCGTCGTCAACGATTTCTCTCGCATTTTTCTTAGTGCCTGCGGCTGCCGAGTCATCAATCTCATCAATTACGGCATCCACTGCTGCAATATTGCCATTGCTCTCTCCTAGAGCGGTGTAGATTGCTCTTCGGTAGCGGCCCAACTGACGCGTGCGTTTAATCGGATTTGCTAGCACGCTATTGCCAAGCTTTGTTGCAAAAGCTGCTACCTTGCCAAGTGGTTTTGGCCACTTAGCGGTTAACGCATCTACTTTTGCGGTAAGTTTCGCACTTTCGTCGGCGTCCCACTTATCCATCGCGTTCGCCACGTGCTGCTTAATATAATCTTGTTTATCTTCTGCGCTGATTTCTGCGGTCACAACATTAATGGCCTTCTCTCCACGACCAGCCATTATCTTGTCGTATAATTCTTGCGTCAGCTGCTCTTGCGATTTTGCAGCTTTAGGCGCATTTTGATTTCGAGCCATTTTATTCCTCCGCAGTTTCGTTTGCGTTCAAATAAATTTCTCTAAATTTGCCTAGCGCCTCAGTGGTGGTCGCTTCTACATCTACACCAGCATTAGCGATAAATTGTTGAACCTTAGCTTCAGCATTGTCGCTCTCGTCGATAATTTTATCAAGTTCGTCTAGTTGCTCGGCAGTCAATTTTTCAAAAACTGCACGATTAATAAACTCAGTCTCCCTTTCGACCAAGTCCTGCACCATATCTTTCTCGGTTTCTTCGTCAAGATCGGTGATACCTTTTTCGTTGAGCAATGCTCTTGCTACCACCTCGAGCACTTCTTCGTTGCTCATATTTTTAAGAGTTGCTTCAAGCTCAGCGTCAGACATAGTCGCGGCTTGTTGAAAGTTGGAATTATCCATGTGGAGACCTTTCTATTTTTATGACCTAATTTGTCTTCATACTAGCATAAGCTTTTCCCCTCGTCAAGTTTATGCTTAAAAAACAAAAAACCGAACTTATTGTTCGGTTTTTTGTGTAATTTATGGTTTCTCTATCTTATATATTAGTTCCCTTTTTGATGTTAATAGATTGTAGATATTAGATTAATTATTTTACGCCGCTACATTGGTTTATTTTTACCTTTCTTATCTGGAAAACAAGTCTTATTTAGAAGGACTTGATAGCTATCATACCGATCTGGCTCTTTACCCTTGCAATCCTTTCCGCCGCATCATCGGATATAATATTTCGACTTGAATCGTAGCTTGATTCGCCTTTATATATTTCAAATCCCATATATTATTTGTTTTCCTTTGTTTATTTTGATATTTGTCGTTAGTTTTTTTGTTTTATTTGCTAACTGTCCTAATAGTAGCACACTTTCGCATTTTTGTCAATACTGATTATGCTTTATTTTCGTACTTTTGTCAAATTAACAGATATAAAAACCCAAAAAAATAATA
>Ga0265298_10001643_pt1 | contig 32871 bp, 33 predicted proteins | sample AusTroGonzalo_MG_3_FD_193486 | JGI IMG/M metagenome (GOLD analysis project Ga0265298, IMG submission 193486) | Bovine rumen microbial communities from tropical cattle in Woodstock, Queensland, Australia - Gonzalo_01 | ecosystem: Host-associated > Mammals > Digestive system > Stomach > Rumen ... | reverse complement strand
CCTCCCCTTCTGCGTTCCCGATGCAGATGGTAAAATGGTTCCTGCTCATCGCAGACTTAATCCTTGGGGACGTAATGGTGTTAAGATAACTGTGCGAATAGCACTTTAATATATATCGTTATGAAAAACAAAATACTATTATTGCTTTTTACTGTTTATCTCTCTTTGTTAAGCGTTACTGCACAGACTACCGCTCCACAAATAGACCAAATCGTAAACAGCCCACTGCCAAAAATCGGGCAGAAGATGTCTGAACACATTTCACCAGAATCTAAAATCTGGTTATCAGAAACCATGATAGATTCTATAGATCAAGCCAAAATTCCCAAAATAGTCTCTATGGGTATCCTTTTTAACGTTAATCTATCCAATTTCCTCATATACCGTCCTTCTTTGGCCGCAAATAAACTAAGTTCTTCTTACATGCGTGTCGGTATGGAACTTGGCGGATTAATCGATTTCTTAGTTACACGCCATTTTGCCATTCAAGGTCGGATTGTCTTTACTGCAGAACAAAATCTATTCGGAGTAGGAGACAGTATAAATCACCTCTGGTCAATTGGTACTGACATCCCGATTCTCTTCCTTTATCGTATTGGAAGTATGAATAAGGGTTATTTCAATATTGGAGCCGGTATATTCACGCATTTTACATTCGCAAACAACCTAGGCGTTTATCAAAATGTAGAGGCTCCTCGTCCTCTTGTGGGCGATGCCGATCGCCCTGTTTACGTTTCGCTTCATGATAATCACGCCGGAGTTTTGGCACACTTTGACTATGAATTCCCTATTGGAATACAGATTAATGTCAATTATCTGGTCTCACTCACCGATATATTCGGATATTATAAAAACGCAAAAGGGACAGATGAGTACACCAATGCTTTTTATCCACAACGCATATCAATCGGTATCGCGTATCGCTGGAAATAGGTATGATTCCCTGCTCACACGTCCATAATGGTCACGAGATGGTCGTGAGAATGATAGCAGAAAGACTGCTAATACACCATATAATCAGGTGTAGATGAGATAGCCGACGAGACCTGCTAAGACAATAAGCAAAATAGGGTGACTGATGATCTCGGTCACTTTATTTTTTGCGAGATTCGGCAGGATGGTGAAGAACGCGACGAGCGCGAAGATGATCCAACTGGTTGTGTCGATGAAGGTGGTGGGTTTGATGAGCGTCAGGGCTGCGGCGGCAATCAGACCGATGACCGTGAAACGCAGCATGCTGAGCGTCTGGTCGAAATACGGATTGCCTTGAAAACGCCTGCTGAGCCAGAAATACGCTTTGCAGATCGATAGCATAATGATAAGGCTCGGCAGGATGATGGCGAAAGTAGCCAGTACGCTGCCCCAGATGCCTGCCGTGGTATAACCGACGTAGGTCGCGCAGTTGATGCCGATCGGTCCGGGAGTCACTTGACTGACCGCGACGATATCGACAAACTCCTGCTGCGTCATCCACGCATGGCTCTCCACTTCCATCTCTATCAATGAAAGTATCGCTAAGCCTCCTCCGAAACCGAAGAGGCCTATTTTGAAAAACGATATGAAGAGAGATAGATAGAGCATATGGTCAGTACGATTGTGGCAAGGATGACCCAAACGGGGTTGACATGTCCGAGCCAGATGATCAAAGCGGCAGCTAACGAAACGAGAAGAAATAAAGCACGGTAGTCTGAATTCTGAATTCTGAATTCTGAATTCTTTAAGGCGGACTTGGCTATTTTAAACAGCGGCGCGGCGATGAGAGCGACGACGGCAGGACGAATCCCTTTGAACGCTGCTTCGACGGCAGGCAGTTCTTTCCAATCCTGAAAGACCATCGCGATAGCGAGGATGATGACAAAAGAGGGTAGGACAGCGCCTAAAACGGCTCCGGCAACACCTTTCCAACCGCCTACGCGCCAACCGATGAAGATAGCCGAGTTGACGGCGATGAGTCCCGGCGCAGCTTGCGCCAAAGCAATCATATTGAGAAACTCTTCCTCATCAATCCACCCTTTGCGATCCACTACTTCACGCTGGATAAGCGGCAACATGGCATAACCTCCACCGAGGGTGAAAGTGCCTATTTTGAGATAGGTGTAGAAAAGTTGCCAGAACATTAGCTGTTAGCTATTAGCTTTTGGATTAATCCTTGTTCTCGCGAAGTTGCTGCTTGACGAACTTGGAGAGCATGTTGATAGCGGCATTGTTATGTCCGCCTTGGGGAACGATGACATCCGCGAATCGTTTGCAAGGCTCGATGAACTGCTCGTGCATGGGTTTGAGTACGCGTTGGTAACGTTCGATGACCTGCTCGGCCGTACGTCCGCGCTCCATGACATCGCGTTTCATAACGCGTATCAAGCGGTCGTCAGCATCGGCATCGACGAAGATCTTGAGGTCCATCTGGTCGCGCATCACGGGTTCGCGCAGCGCCATAATACCTTCGACCACAATCACTTCCTTCGGCTCGATATGGATCGTCTCTTCCGAACGGGTACAGGTGATGTACGAGTAGATTGGTTGCTCGATCGGTTTACCCTCTTTGAGCAGCGCGATATGTTGGCTCAGCAAGTCCCAATCGAAGGCATCGGGATGGTCGAAGTTGATGTTCTGACGCTCCTCAATAGGCACATTACTGCTGTCCTTGTAATAGGAGTCCTGAGGAATAACCACTACTTCGCCTTTCGGAAGGCGCTCAATGAGTTTTTTGACTACCGTTGTTTTACCCGAGCCGGTTCCACCCGCAATACCGATAATAAACATAAAGACATTTACAATTTTGTCATTTACTATTTGTTTATTTTATTTTCGGCTGCAAAGGTACAACATTTTTTTGATATACACAAGAATTTTAAGAAAAATATCGTTGATATTTTGATATATGCAAATTTTTTTGTACCTTTGCAGCCCAAATTGAAATGTTTATGCGAAAGACAGGAGTCATAGTGACATTGTTGGCAGGGTTTTTGCTCGGTGGATGTGCGGCATATGAGAAGAAGAATCAATCCGGTGCGGCGGTAGAAGTGAATGGTCAGTATCTGTATCGTTCGACTTTGGATTCGCTGACGGTGGGTTTAAGTCCCGAGGACAGTACACGTGTGGTACAGCAGTACGTGAGTCAGTGGGCGAAAGATATTTTGATGTACGACAAAGCCAGGTCGCGTTCGAACAAAGAGATAGAGCGTTTGGTGGAGGACTATCGCCGTACGTTGTATCTTCACGCCTACGAGGAGTATTTGGTGGACCGTCGTATGCCGAAGGCGGTTGCGGACTCGACGGTTGCGCGGATATACGCGCAGATGCCGGATCGTTTTATGCTGGACGAGAGTATCGTGAAAGGTATGCTGGTGGTGGTTTCCAAGGATGCGCAGAAGATGGATAAGTTGCGCGGCTGGATGGCTAAGGTGGACTTGGACAACATCGAGAAATACGCCTACCAGAACGCCAGCGGCTATGAGTTGTTCTTGGACAAGTGGTTGACAACGACCGATCTGTTATGGCAGATACCGGTGGACCGTGCGGAGTTGGAGTCGCGGTTGAAGAGCAGGAACCAGATTGAGGTGACGGATTCGCTCAAGACCTACCTGCTGCAAGTGACGGACAAGCACTTACGCGGCGAGCAGATGCCGCTGGACTACGCGCGGCCGCATATAGAGAAGATCGTGCTGAACGCGCGCCAAGTGGAGTTTTTGCAAAAAGAGCGCGAGCGGCTCTATAACGAAGCGATACAAGGAAAAAAAGTGAACTTTTTTTAATGAATAATGAATAATTAATAATGAATATCTCAATGAAAAGACGTGCTATATTTTTGTTCGGGTTGCTCCTAAGCCTAAGCGTTTATGCGCAAGGCGTGATAGACGAAGTGATATGGGTTGTAGGCGATGAGGCTATCTTGCGCAGTGAGGTAGAAGAGGAGCGTCTGCGGGCGCAGTACGAGGGTCAGCAGATTCCCGGTGATCCGTATTGTGTGATTCCGGAACAGTTGGCGATTCAGAAATTGTTTTTGCATCAGGCGGTCATCGACTCGGTGGAAGCCAATGAATCGAGTGTGAGTCATCAGGTCGATATGCGTATCAACTACTACATCAACCAGATCGGTTCGAAGGAGAAGATGGAGGAGTATTTCCGTAAATCGAGCACGGAGATCCGCGAGGAGATGATGACGACGGTGCGCAACCAGATGATCATCCAGCAGATGCAGCAGAAACTGACCTCGGGCATCAAACCGACGCCTTCGGAGATACGTCGATTCTACAACTCCCTACCTGCTGACTCGATCCCGATGATGCCGGCGCAGGTGGAGGTACAGATTCTCAGTTTCGAGCCTCCTGTACCGGTGGAAGAGACAGAGCGTATCAAGTCCCGTCTGCGTGAGTTCACGGACCGTGTGCAGAGCGGCAGCGCTGATTTCAGTATGCTGGCGCGGCTCTATTCGGAAGATACGGAGAGTGCCAAACGCGGCGGTGAGTTGGGTTTTGTAGGCAAAGGACAACTGGTGAGTGAGTTCGCGGAAGTAGCGTTCAACCTCAACGACTCCAAGCGCGTGAGCCGTATCGTACAGACCGAATACGGCTATCATATCATTCAACTCATCGAGAAGAAAGGCGAGCGTATCAACTGCCGGCATATCCTGCTGCGTCCGCGTATCAGCGCGACCGACAAGGTCAATGCCATCGAGCGTCTGGACAGCATCCGTCAACTCATCGTGTCGGACAGTATCCAGTTTGAGCAAGCCGTCATCCGCTATTCGCAGGACAAGAACACCGTAATGAACGCCGGTATGATGATCAACCCCAATACGGGTAGCAGCCGGTTTGAGTACCAGGACTTGGCGCCGGAGATAGCGAAACAGATCTACACGCTCAACGAAGGCGATGTGTCGCAGCCCTTTGTGATGATGGACCAGACCAAGAACCGCGAAGTGTGCGCAATCGTTCGGGTGGCAAAGAAGACCGATATCCACCGTGCTAACCTGACCGATGATTTTCAGGCCATCAAGGCGATGCTGGAGCAGAAACTGAGTGCCGAGTTCCTGCACGATTGGATCCTCAAGAAACAGAAGACCACCTTCGTGCAAATCGACCCCAAATGGCAAGGATGCGATTTTGAATATCCTGGATGGGTACATTAGTCCTCATATTACTTCAAACGATGGTCTACCTGGAGCGGGCAGAGAACTTGAGCTTTGACCAGGAACGGATAGCCGATGCACAAATCCTGAAAGGGAGTGTGGTGTTTCGCCATGAGGAAGCCAAGATGTACTGCGACTCGGCGTATTTCTACGAGAACAGTAACTCGCTGGACGCTTTCGGTCACGTGCGTTTTGAGCAAGGAGACACTTTGCAGGGTTTCGGGGATAAATTGTTTTATGACGGAAACACGAAGATAGCCCGTTTGCGGAAACATGTACGGTTGGTTCACGGCCGTGAGGGCGAAAACCCGACGGTACTGACGACGGACAGTCTGAACTACGACCGGGTAGCAGGGGTGGCTTGGTATTTCTCCGGCGGAGAAGTGCAGGACTCGCTGAACACTTTAGTCTCCGTGCGCGGAAACTACCGGCCGAACACCAAGCAGGCGGTGTTTAGTCAGGATGTACGCTTGACGAATCCTAAGTTTGTGCTGACGAGCGATACGATGCTTTATAACACAGAGACCAAAGTGACGGATCTCGTCAGTCCGACGCTAATCGTGTATGAAGAGGAGACGGATATCCATACTTCGCGCGGATGGTATAACACGCAGAGTGAGCAATCGATGTTGCTGGACCGCTCGGTGGTGCATCATATCGAAGGCCGAATGATGACCGGCGACACGATCTACTACGACAAGAAGATCGGTTTTGGCGAAGTGCTGGGAGATATGCTGATGAGCGACAGTACGCATCATATCACCCTGACAGGCGAGTACGGTCAGATGTGGGAGGAGAACAGCCGCGGGTATGCGACGGACAGTGCGCTGATGATCGATTGGTCGGACACAGCCCATATGGCGTATATACACGCCGACACGCTGTTTACGGAAGAACTGCATTATACGGACAGTGCCCGACAGGACAGCGTCTATCGCCGCGGCAGAGCACATCACGGCGTGCGTGTCTATCGCGACGACATGCAGATGACCTGTGACTCGCTGGTGTACTTAGGTTCGGACTCGACGATGCATCTGTACATCAAGCCCATCTGCTGGAGCGAGAACCAACAGATAGCGGCGGACAGCATCGTGGCGTTCATCGTCCACGGGGCCGTGGAGCACGCGATAGGCAACGGCAATGCGCTATGCGTGATGCTGGACACGATGGAGTACTTCAACCAGATGAGCGGCAAGCAGGTGAATGTCTTTCTGGAGGAAGGCGAAGTGAAGACGGTGGACACGGACGGCAATGCGCTGACGATCTATTACGTCAAAGAGAGCGACGGTTCTTTGGTGGGAATGAACACGACCGAGAGCAGTTTCATCCGCATGTACGTGGAGAACCAAAAGATGCATCATATGCGGTTCACCAAAGAGACAACCGGCGTACTCTATCCGATGGACCAGATCCCTGACGGCGCAGACCGGTTGGCGTTGTTCTTCTGGGAAGAAGACGCACGGCCGACCGGACCGGAGGACGTATTTCGCAAGGCGAAATGATTGATGATTGATAATTGAAAATTGATAATTGATAATTATATGAAAAATTGGAAAATTAGTCTTTGTTCTTTGCTCTTTGTTCTTGGCTCTATTGGAACAACCTACGCAGCAGAGATGCCGAAGCAAGGTTTGGGAATACAGATCGGTTGGGCACAACCGACCCTGCGTGTCAATGACAACGTATCCAAGGACTCGCTGTCCCATCATATCCAGTTGCACGGCTTCAAAGTAGGTGTGCTGTATGATGCCAGTTACATCGCCGGCTTCGGTAGTACGATGGGTATCAACTATACCTTCGGTGCATCTAATAGCGGTTGGAAATCCCGTAATCCCGTTTATGGCGACTACCCGAAAGACCGCGTGCTGATTACCTACAACGAGGTGGAGGTGTTCGTCGATTGGCAGTATAAGTTCGAGGTAGCGAAGGAGACGTATCTCGTTCTGTACACCGGTCCGACCATCCAATGCGGCTTGATGCTGGATTGGCGCAAAGACACGAAGACAGAGGACCTGATCACCGGCGATATCGTCACCGAAACGGGTGCCCGTATCGATGCCTATAAGTCGGAAGACGACAACAACTCCTTCAAGCGGATTAACGTTACGTGGGGTGTTGGCGCAGCGTTCCAGTACAAACGCTATTTCTTGCGCGGCGGGTACGACTTCGGTTTGATCAATCCGTACAAGAACGCCGACTTCGCAAACGGCAACCATACGCGTGGCCGCTTTGACCAATGGTCCATCAAGATCGGTATGCATCTGTGGTACCATGATTAAATGGTAAATGACTAAATTGTAAATGGTTTGATTCCACGCGAAGTCATAGATAAGATTTTTGCGGCAGCGAAGATAGAAGAAGTCGTTGCCGACTACGTGACCCTGCGCAAACGCGGGGCGAACCTCATCGGGCTATGTCCGTTCCATAACGAGAAGACCGGTTCGTTCACCGTCAGCCCGTCGAAGGGAATCTATAAGTGCTTCGGTTGCGGCGTGAGCGGCAACGCCGTCGGCTTCATCATGGAAATCGAGCAATGCGGTTTTGCAGACGCCGTCAAGCAGTTGGGCAAGAAATACCATATCGATGTGCCGGAACGCGAGATGACCGCCGAAGAACAGCAGCGTCAGGACAACCGCGAGTCGATGTTCGTGGTCAATGACTTCGCCAACCAATGGTTTCAAGACCAGCTATGGAACACTCCGGAAGGTCAGGCGGTCGGTTTGGGTTATTTCCGCGAACGCGGTCTGAGGGACGACATCATCCGCAAATACCAATTGGGCTACTCGCCGGAGAAAGGTAGTCCGTTAGCTGCGGCACTCAAAGCGAAAGGGTTCAAAGAGGAGTTTATCCTCAATGATGTGAACACCAAGATCGGTGTCGGCGTGGTCGGCAAGAGTGAAGACGGCCGTATCTATGACCGGTTCCGCGACCGCGTGATGTTCCCGATCTTCACCGTCAGCGGCAAGCCTGTCGCTTTCGCGGGGCGTATCCTCAAGAAGAAAGACAATGTCGGCAAATACGTCAACTCGCCGGACTCGATCATCTACTCCAAGACCAACGAGCTGTACGGCTTGTTCCAGGCCAAGCAGGCGATCGCGCGGGCGGATATGTGCTACCTGGTGGAAGGGCAGATGGACGTCATCTCGATGCATCAATCGGGTATCGAGAACGTCGTCGCGAGCGGCGGAACGGCATTGACTAAACCGCAGATATGGCTTATCAAGCGCTTTACGTCCAACATCACCGTGCTATACGACGGCGACGCGGCAGGTATACACGCGGCGCTGCGAGGTATAGACATGTTCCTCGAGGCAGGATTCAACGTGAAGGTGGTTCTGCTGCCCGACGGCGAAGATCCGGACAGTTACGCGCAGAGCCATGACTCAACCGAGTTCATCCGCTATATCGAAGAGCATCAAACGGATTTTATCCGGTTCAAGTCTGCCCTGCTGAGCAAAGAAGCCGGTGACGACCCCTTCAAACGAGCTGAACTGATCAAAGACATCACTGCGTCGATCGCCATCATCCCGGATATGATCACGCGGCAGGTGTATATCAAAGACTGCGCCGAACGGCTGCATATGTCCGAGAAAGTGCTGACCACCGAAGTCATCAAGCTGCGCAAAGAGAAAGTAGCACAACCTCCCAAGGCCGAAGAACAGAAACAAGCGACACCCGCTTCGGAGTCTGTCAGTCCGCAGGACGATCTGTCAGGCGAAGCCGGTCTGATAGGTGAAACCGGTCTGTCAGCGAAGCGGTCTGTCAACGCAGCGGTCCAAGCCCGCAGCGGTCTGGAGGCCAACTACTACAACCTGATGCAACTCGTGGTACGGTACGGCGAGCGACCTATCGAAGTGGAGGAGGAGGTTTATACGATTGGCGAAGTGATTATCTGGACACTGTCGAACGATGGAATACAACCGCCACAGCCGATCTATCAGACTTTGACAGAGGAGTTTATGAAACATGTCCACGATGAGGGATTCGTGGCTGAGCGGTTCTTTAAGTTCCATCCGAACCAGCAGTTGAGTAAGTTGGCGATTGATATGATCGCAGACAAGTACCAATTTGCCAAACCCGAGAACGAGATCCAACTCGGCGAACTGGTGACGCGGCTGCTGTACGAGATCAAACTGACGGTCATCAACCAACAGATAGAGGACTTGGAGCAAGGTCTCAAAGACGCGCAGGCGCAAGGCGATATCCAACGGCAGTTTGAATTGCTTAAGCATCAGCCGGAACTGCTGACCATGCGCAATGAACTATGCAAGATTCTCGGTAACCGAGTTATTAATTTATAAATCATTAATCACCAATCACCAATATGCTTTTTCAAAGCATCGCATACGGACCGATACATAGCAGACGCTTGGGCACAAGTCTTGGCGTCGAACTGATGCCGCTGGAGCACAAACTCTGTACCTTCAACTGCGTCTATTGCGAGTGCGGTTGGAATGAGCCCGTCTCGCATCCGCAACTCCCCACCCGCGCAGAAGTAAAAGCCGCGCTGGAAGCGAAGCTAATAAGTCTGTCAGGCGCAGCCGGTCTAGACGTTATAACTTTTTCCGGTAACGGCGAACCGACACTTCATCCGGATTTCTTGGGCATCATCGAAGACACCATAGCATTGCGGGACCGTTATTGCCCGAACGCCAAGGTTAGCGTATTGAGTAACTCGACGCAATTGGGCAGACCGGATGTAGTCCAAGCGCTAAAGCTCTGCGACAACCGTATCCTCAAGCTCGATGCCGGTACAGACGAGATGATGCGACGTATCGACCTGCCGGTGAATGAGCAGTTGACGGTGAAGACAATTATGGGTTGGTTGGCGCAGTTCGATGGAGATTTTACCTTGCAGACGTGTTTCCTGCGCGGCGAGCATAACGGTCAAGTGATAGATAATACCACGCCGGAAGAGTTGGACGCTTGGTACAAAGCCGTGGATGAACTTCACCCGAAGCAGATTATGATCTATGTCATCGACCGCAAGACGCCCGAAGAGAACTTGTCTAAAATACCCCGCGAGCAGATGGAAGCGATTGCTGCTCCGCTCATGGCAAAGGGATACGACGTGATCATCAGTGCTTAAATGCAAAAATGAGTAAATGCGAAAATGAGTAAATGCCTTGTAGCACCGCTTAACTGGGGACTCGGACATGCGAGTCGTTGTGTACCGCTTGTTCAGCGTCTGCTGGACGAAGGGCACGAAGTTATTCTGGGCGGTGACGGCGAGAGTCTGACTTTGCTTCGAAAACATTTTCCAAAACTTCGTTATACCTATCTGGCACCGCTCAACTTGCGCTATAGTTCCGGCTCGCGGCAAGTAGGAGCTATCCTTCGCGCGTTGCCCAAAATCATCCTTTGGTCCCTCAAAGACCACGCGATGCTCAAAGCCCTGCTGCGCGAAGAGCACATCGACCAAGTCATCTCCGACAACCGCTTTGGATTATATCTAAATCAGCAATCACCAATAACCAATCAGCAATGCGAGTGCGTCTATATAACCCACCAACTGCATATTATGCTTCCACGCGGATGGCGTTGGGCAGAACGCATCGCCTCGCGCCTGCACGCACGTATATACACGCGTTTTAATAAGGTGTGGGTTCCGGACTACAAAGATAGTGAAAAGAGCTTGGCAGGGGAATTAAGTCACACTACAGCAAAAGTGGAGTATATAGGTCCTTTGAGTCGATTCGATATGTCGAACTATCGAGATGTCGAGGTCTCGAAAAATTACGATATAGTGGCAGTCCTTTCCGGTCTGGAACCGCATCGTACGATGTTAGAGAATGACATCGTCGCCCGTTTTGCCGGTCAAGAAGAGCGAGTACTGATCGTCCAAGGTCTGATGCATCGTCCCAACACCCGCATCAAACGGGGAAACATCACCATGGTACCGTATCTGCCCGACTCTGAATTAGCCGCTGCACTCTTAGGCGCCAAACATATCATCGCCCGTTCGGGTTACTCGACTATCATGGATTTAGAGGCACTTGGAATCATGGATAAAGCAGAGCTCATTCCGACTCCCGGACAGCCCGAACAGGAGTATTTAGCCAACTATATTGCACAAAAAACACTTTTTTCATAAAAAAATTGCAAAAATATTTGGTCATTTCAAAAAAAAGCAGTACCTTTGCACGCTTTTTCGCCAAGTAGCATAGTGATGCCCCTTCCGGCGGAGGCCAGTTTCCCCGATTAACGGGGACACTTCCGGGTGCCATCGTATAACGGTTAGTACTCAAGATTTTCATTCTTGCAATAGGGGTTCGATTCCCCTTGGCACTACTACGCTTGATCTAAAACTCCGCGTGACTCGTGACCCCGTCGCTCAATGACGCCTACGTTTTGATCTACGCTTTCCCAAAAAATCGACAGATTTTTCGGGAACCCTAAAAATGAATGACCTTCCTATAAAACAATCTCCTGCGGGTGATCCTCTCAAAACCCGAAGGATACAAAACAACAAACAACAAAGATGGCAAATCACAAAAGCTCTTTGAAGCGTATTCGCCAAACGGCTACGCGCAAAGCACACAATCATTATTATGCAAAAACCGCACGTAATGCAGTGCGCGACTTGCGCAAGACTTCTGACAAAGCAGCTGCTGCAGCAGCTCTGCCTAAAGTAAGTTCGATGCTCGACAAATTGGCTAAGCGTCATATCATCCACGTGAACAAAGCTTCCAACCTCAAATCGAAGCTCGCACGTATGATTAACAAACTCGCTTAATACGCAGTTTAGGTCAAACGGAAGAACCCACGGGTTCTTCTTTTTTTTGTGCCTTTTTGTGTAAAAATATGCACAAATATTTGCATATATCAAAAAAAAGCAGTACTTTTGCAGCAAATTTTGATACTATTATTAAGATGAAAGAAAATAATATCCCTATTGTGGACTGTCCGTACGGCGATTACATGATTGGTGACGCGAGTGGTAAACTGATGAACGAGTATGGTCGTTATCCGTGTAAGATCAAGTGCGGCGTTTATGCTTTTTTGGTTCGCGGTACGGCGCGTGCGACGATCAATGTGACCGATTATGAGTTCAAGCAGAACGATATATTGCTCTTGGAGCCGGGTAGTTTCCTTTTTATCCGCGAGTGTTCAGAGGACGCGCTGGTGTATTGGGTGGTCTTCGGCAGCAAGTTCCTGGAGAAATACACGATTAACAACCGAATGTCTCTTTCGGCTTTGCAATTGCATTCGCCGAAGTTGAGCACAAGTGATAATCACGCGAAGGTGTTATGCTCGATGTACGAGACGATTAGTGCCGCACTCAACGCGGAGCCGACAATGTTGGATACGGAGAAGATGGTTCATATCTTCAATCTGCTGCAGACGAGTTATGCCAAGTATGCACACGAGCAGGACGAATATCTGGTGAAACCGCAGGACCGTAAGACGGAGATCTATCAAGATTACTGTCAGTTGGTACTGCAGCACTACCACGAATGGCACCATGTAAGTCAGTACGCAGAGGCAATGCGTCTGACGCTGCCGCACTTATGTTCGACCATCAAAGCGGTCGGAGAGAGAACGGCAGGAGACATCATCATTGAGGCAATCATCACCGACGCAAAGAGTCAGTTGAAGATCACGAATCTGCAAGTGAAAGAGATTGCATTAAGTTTGGGCTTCGACAATGTGGCGTTCTTTAACCGCTTCTTCAAAGCCCGCGTAGGAGTGACTCCTAAGGCGTATCGCAACGGGTAAAATAGACTGTTCCTTGCTTATAGCGCATCTCAATCTTATTGCCGGAAGCATCAATCGAGGCGTACACCGTATCCCGCTGTACGTCTTTATTTTTCATATCCTCCAACCAAATGTTACAGCCGTCTTCATAAAGTTTCACAAAATTGTTAACGGATTCTTCCATCTCTGGCGCGTAATGAATCTGGCTGCGGTCCAGTTCGAAGGTGGGTTCCGACAGTTGCTGCACGTATATCGAGTCGCCTCGTAATTCCCACGTTGCAGCTGTGACGAACTTAGCTCTAAGCCGCCCTGTATAATACGAATAAGCGATGTAATAAGTGGTCGAAACGGTGTACGTATGATCACTGCGATATTCTCTCTCTACCAGCTGATCATCTGCCGTTTCCATTTGCCATTTGCCGATAAGTTTCTTTTCGGTTAAGGGCTTGCCCGTACGCGACTGATTCTGCACGTACTGTGCCAATTCCTCATCCGAGATATTCATCATAAACTTGCAACGATTGGCTATAGAGCGGAAAACCTCCATATAGCGGTCAAAATACTGTCGGCGGTAGAAAGAATAATTGACATATGTTTCTACCTCCTTGCGTTCCATGTATTTCTCAACGCATATTTTATGGAACGTGGTGTCTTCTAAGGAAAGATCATATTGCAACAGCAGTTGATAGTACTCCTTTTCGGAAACCGGTTTCTGAAAGAGATATTCTTGCCGCAGCGTCGTATAAATCTGGCGGCGGAAATGATAGAAGGATTGTACCTGATCAATAAAAGCTGCGTTATTGATTGTTTTCCATGCGTCATGACTGCTAAGGAACGTACGTTCGCTGGAATCGTCGTATGAAAATGCCTCATCTGGAGATTCCGTGATGTACATCATAAATCCCTTTAACGAATCGGATGGGATAGAGTCCAGATGCTTCTTGTGCTCTAATACGTATTGCACAATATTGAAGTATCGCTCGTCCTCTTTGGAGTATGCCTGGAAATAATTCGCGGTGTTCTCCATGTCGTGTATGACCATCATCGCCATTTGCTTGGCGTCCTCGCGCTGCTGTTTCTGGTCCACGAAATGGGCGGTACCAAAGGTCAGGACAATAGAGAGGGTAGCGCCGATGAAGGTCATCAGCAGTTCTTTCGCCCACGCTTCACTCGTAATCGCCTGCCATTTGGGCACTCTGAGTTTGACTTTTCGCAGATCCATAACACTCAAATTATCAATTATCAATTATCAATTATCAATTTTCAACGATTTTTGTACATATCGTCGTAGTACTTCTCGTAGTCGCCGGAGGTGATATTGTCGAGCCAATCCTGGTTGTCAAGGTACCACTGCACGGTTTTCTCGATGCCTTCTTCGAATTGGAGGCTTGGTTCCCAACCCAGTTCACGCTGCAGCTTGGTCGAATCGATAGCATAACGCATATCGTGTCCGGCGCGGTCGGTGACGAAGGTAATGAGATCGAGGTCCGCGCCTTCCGGACGTCCCAGCAGTTTATCAACCGTCTTGATGATCGTTTTGATGATGTCGATGTTCTTCCATTCGTTGAATCCGCCTATGTTATAGGTCTCGGCGATGGTGCCTTTATGGAAGATGAGGTCGATAGCGCGCGCGTGGTCCACGACGTAGAGCCAATCGCGTACGTTCTCGCCTTTGCCGTAGACCGGCAGCGGTTTGCGGTGACGGATATTATTGATGAACAGCGGAATCAGTTTTTCGGGGAACTGATATGGGCCGTAGTTGTTCGAGCAGTTGGTGACGATGGTCGGCAGTCCGTAGGTGTCATGGAACGCGCGAACGAAATGGTCGCTTGATGCTTTGGACGCCGAATAGGGAGAGTGGGGGTTGTATTTGGTAGTCTCGTAGAAGAAGTCTTCCCCGTACGCCAGATGATGTTCCTCGGAAGACGCTTTGGTCGTGAACGGCGGTTCGATGCCTTCGGGGTGCGTCAGCTGCAAAGCACCATAGACCTCATCCGTTGAGATATGGTAGAACCGCTTGCCTTCGAACTTCTCCGGCAGCGACTCCCAGTACAGCTTGGCGGCCTGGAGCATGGAGAGCGTTCCCATGACATTGGTGCGCGCGAAGGTGAAGGGGTCTTTGATGGAGCGGTCCACATGACTCTCCGCTGCCAAGTGTATGATGCCCGTCACGTGCTCTTCCTGCATAAGCGCAAAGATGGTATCGAAATCGCATATGTCTGCGCGCACGAAACGATAGTTCGGTTTGTCCTCGATGTCCTTTAGGTTAGCCAGGTTGCCGGCATAGGTCAGTTTGTCCACATTGATGATGCGGTAGTCGGGGTACTTGTTCACAAAAAGGCGAACGACATGACTTCCGATGAATCCGGCTCCGCCGGTGATGATGATTGATTGCATATTATTTTTGATTTATTATTTCAAATTTATGATTTAAAATTACCAATTACCAATGACCAATTACCAATAAATTGAGGTTGCTTTGGTGCGGAAATAATTGCTATTATCGCGTCCGCTGCTGTCTCCTGTGAGGAGGCGGTATAGGATGTTGGATTCTCCTTGCCGCGGTTGATCGATAATCTCCATGTCCGTTCCGGTGTCGTTGGCCACGTAGTCGCGCACAAGGTTCTGGAATTCTTTGACGCGTTGTATCGCCGCTTCGGGTTCCATCAGTTCGGGCGAGGTTAGGATCTGCTTGAGGTAGTCCTTATAGGTGTTCTCGTACTTCGTGATGCTCAGCACTTTGCGTACCAGCAGTCGGTCGCCGTTTCGGCTACCCCAGTAGAGAGGATTCTGCGTTCCGGCGTTGTTCATTCCGTTGATGGGTTTGGACGTACCCAGCGTGTTGTCGTAGTCGTACGGGATGAAGTAAAAACGATGGTTGAGGTCGAAATAGAAGTAGTAGTTATTGGCGTTCACCCAGTAGTCGTCCCACATGCCTACGGCTACGTTAACCGCAAGACAGCGCAGGAACAGATCGACGTCCATATGTTGTTCAAGGTACTGCTCCAGTTCGGCACTTCCGCTGGGCAGCGGCCGCATGGTCTCCATGAAATCATACAGTTCTTTCTGGGCAGCAGAGAGACTCGTTTTGTTGGTCTTGAGCGCGTAGGAGTAGAGGTGCGTCTCGTCGGCTACGCCCATTTTCGAGTAGCGGGTGGAGTTGAAATCACTGAGGTCGGCTTTGCCGCAGATGTTATACGCTCCTTTCCACAGGTTGCCGTCGTTGTCAGGCAAGTGGCCGTTCTTCTTGCGCTCGTCGAGCCATCCTTTGCGTACCCCTTCAATCATCGCATAGACGCCGAAGTAAGCAGGTTTATCGTCTCCCTGAACGTGGATATAGAGCCGACAATACGAAGCGCGCGGTGCGCTCCAGGCATCGAAGCGGCGGAAGAGGTCGTAGCAGAACACTTCGCGGCAGTAAGCCGGGTCGCCGTTGAAGTATTTGAGCACGATACGGTCACTGCCAAAGAAGCGCTGACCGGTCTCGTATTCGGTGAACTTAAGGCCGAAATGGGTATGATGCCAATCGGTCGTATTGCGTTGGTGGGGCTGATGCCAATCGCCTTCAGGCCTTTTGCGGCTGGTGTTGCCGCGCGGGCGGAGTCCCACGCTGTCGCGTTCGTACGTCTTGCCGTCTTTGGTGAACGAGAAAGCTACGGGCACATACAACCCGTTGTCTTTGTTTTTGTCGAAATTATCAAGGTAGGTGTTCCAATCTTTCTCCGTGACAGTCAGGCGAATGACAGGAACGGCTTTTATGTCGTACAGGTAATCGCTGTTGCGGCGCGTAGAGAGGTCGTCTGAACCGTTAGTCAGTTCGGATTCAGGGGTGTTACGAGGCGTGCAACCAATCATGAAGACCAGCAGCATGGTTAATAAGCCGTATAGGGTAGTTTGCCTCATAGCACGAATTGTATTTGTTTGAAATGGTAGGTGCGTGTGCCTTGTGGTGTGCGCAACACGATTTCCCCGGAAGGCAGAACATCTTCGATGGACGCTTCAAAGCGACCGTCTTTATCTGCGAACGGCCAAAAGCCTTCTCGGCGATAGAGCTGCGTTTTGTAATACGACCAAACAGTCTCTTCGGGCTCATTGAGCACTTGATGCACTTGCTCAAGCAATGTGTTCATCAAAGGGTCAATGTCGTATTCTTTACCTGTAATCTGCTTGAGCGATATCGGATTCGGTGCGTCCGACTTGAACTCCGTCTGGTTGACGTTTAGTCCGATACCTGCGATCGCGTATTTGATCTCATTGCCGATAATCGCATTTTCTAATAAGATACCGGCCAGTTTCTTATCGCGCCAGTAGATATCGTTTGGCCATTTGATCGCTAATTCGCTAATCCCTAATTCGCTAATCGTTTTATGTATCGCTACGCTGACGGCTATGTTCAGGAAATAGAGGTTTTTGGCAGGCGGCAAGAGGATGGAGCACAGCAGGTTCTTGTCGGGTTCGCTTTCCCAGGAGTTGCCGGTCTGTCCGCGGCCTGCGGTTTGGTAACCGGCATAGATGAACTGCGGCGGGTTACCTTGTGCTATCAGCTCCTTAAGCAGCGTGTTCGTACTATGTGTGCACTCAATTTTCACTCTTTACTTTTCACTCTTCACTAAATCCAGCAAGTACTGTTGGATGATCGTCTGTATGTTGCGTGCTTTGCCCGGGGCAGAGTTGATGAGGATCGCGAAGACCCATGTCTCTCCGTTGGGCATGTCGATATATCCGGCGAAGTTCTTGGTTCCGGCGATGGTTCCGCTCTTGGCATGGATTCGTCCTTCGAGCGGTGTGCCCGGGCAGAGGGTTCTGAGCGTACCGGTCTGTCCGCTGATAGGCAGGGAAGCCATCCACGCCTCTTTATGGGTACTTCTCGCCATGACGGTAAGCAGTTGGACGAAGGCTTTGGCGCTGACGGCATCTTGTGGCGCGAGTCCGCAACCGTCTTTGATGATAGCGTTCTGCACGGCGATGCCTCTGCGACGCCAGAAATCGCGCAGCAGGTCTTGGCTGTTATGGATCGTGCCGGGCAGCGTGTAGCGGCAACCGAGGTAACGGAACAGCGACTCGGCGTAGAGGTTATTGCTGTTGATGTTCGTCTCTTGGATGATCTCCGCAAGGGTAGGCGAGTAATGGATATACAGTTCGGTCTTAGGCGGCGTCAGCGGGTTGTAGTCCGCCAGGTACGTCGCTTCGCGCAGAACGCGAATACCTGCTTCGCGAAGACGGTTCGTGAAGTGCTTGGCCAGCAGCAGTCCCGGGTTTGGCAAGTCACCTTTGACGCCGAACGTGCCGAGGTTGGACGGCACGGCGCCGGTGAGATACCGTTCGCGGCTGTACGGCAGGCCGCTGACAAACGCACCGTCATAGGTGATCTTGTCGCAGCGGACGTGGTTGATGAAATAGACATCGTCCACTTGCGGTTCGGTCTTGATGACCGAGGCCACCGAACCGGGTTCACCGCTCTTGAGCACGATGTTCATCGTGTTGCCGTAGTAGTTAAGCGCAAAGATCCCCGGAGCGTAGTAGTTGCCTGCGTCCTCGCAGAGCCAGCCCGGGTTCTGCGCTTCACCGTCCAGCATCGTCATGTCGGCGATGATAGCGCCTTCGATGGCCGTGATGCCGGCTTTCTGTACCGCTTTGACCCAAGAATTAAGGAATCCGTTCTTGCCTTGCCATCCCAGCGAAGGGTCACAACTGCCGTGTATATACAAGTCGCCGTGCAGAATACCGTGGTCGATCGTGCCGGAGTACTCCAGCACGGTGGGGAAGCGGTAGCCGGGACCGAGTATCTCCAGTGCCGCGCCGGTCGTCAGCAACTTCATCACTGACGCCGGCGGCACTACTTTATCAGAGCGGTACTCGTCAATCACTTCTCCTGTCATCATGTTCTGCACCAGCACGGACATGTTCGCCTGCCCCGTGATCGGGTGAGACGTCAGGAAGTTAATGGATAATAATATCGCTGCTAGAAAATGCATCTAACCGTTTAACGTTTACTCAGATATTCGTGCATCGCTGCAGCGGCTTTGCGGCCGTCGGACATAGCGAGGATGACGGTAGCACCTCCGCGAACGATATCGCCTCCGGCGAAGATAGTCGGAATAGCGGACTGCATTCCTTCGTTGACGACGATGGTGCCTTTACGGCTGATCTCGAGTCCTTCGACAGACGACGGGATCAGCGGGTTGGGCGATACGCCGACCGCTACGATGACGAGGTCCACGGGGATGGTGATAGTCTTGCCTTCTACCGGCACAGGGCTGCGGCGTCCCGACTCATCGGGTTCACCCAGTTCCATCACTTGCAGCACGGCTTCGCATACGCGTCCGTTCTCATCGGCATGGTACTCAATGGGGTTGTGGAGCGTCATGAACTCGATGCCTTCCTGTTTGGCGTGATGCACCTCTTCGATACGCGCCGGCATCTCATCTTCGGAGCGGCGGTAGATGATCATTGCGTGCTCTGCGCCGAGACGTTTCGCGGTACGCACGGCGTCCATAGCCGTGTTACCGCCTCCGATGACCGCTACGTTCTTGCCGTACAGCAGCGGGGTGTCGGTCGCGGGGTTAGACGCGTCCATGAGGTTGACGCGCGTCAGGTACTCGTTGCACGACATGACACCGTTCAGGTTCTCGCCCGGGATGTTCATGAAGCGCGGCAGACCGGCTCCCGAACCGACGAAGATGCCTTTGAAGCCTTGCTGTTCCAGCTCTTTGACCGAGATCGTCTTGCCGATGATGGTGTCCGTATGGAACTGCACGCCGAGGGCACGGAGACCGTCAATCTCAATGTCCACGATTGCGTTGGGCAGACGGAACTCCGGGATACCGTATTTGAGTACACCGCCGATCTCATGCAGCGCTTCGAACACATGCACCTCGTAACCGTACTTGGCGGCATCGCCTGCGAAAGTGAGGCCTGCAGGACCGGAACCGACAACGGCTATTTTAGACCGCTTCGCTGTTAGACCGCTTTCGCTGTTAGACCGCTTCCAGGTGTGACCCAGACCGCCTTCGGCTGTTAGACTGTTCGCATAATCAGCGCAGAAGCGCTCGAGGTAACCGATAGCGACGGCAGGATGACCCATCTTGAGGTGGATACACTGCGACTCGCATTGTTTCTCTTGCGGGCAGACGCGTCCGCAGACAGCGGGTAGGGACGAAGACTCTTTGATGACCGCCGCGGCTCCGAGGACATCGCCGGTCTCGAGGGTCTTGATGAATCCCGGTATGTTGATGTTAACCGGACAACCTTGCACGCAGGTGGGGTTCTTACAATTGAGACACCGATGGGACTCGGTGATGGCCTGCTCGAACGTCAGTCCTTGGTTGACCTCTTCGTGGAGGCTCTTGACGCGCACTTCGGGACGCAGTTCAGGCATCTGCACACGAGGTATCGCTACGCGGTCTTTGGGTTTGCCTTCAAATGGGACCACTTCGTTGACAGAAGACAGACCGGCTTCGCCTGACAGACCGCTCTTCGAACTGACAGACTGATTATCATTATCGGTCTGTATTCTGTGTTCTGTCAGCGCAGCGGTCTGTACTCTATAGGCTTCGAGCGCAGCCGCTTCTTCGGTTTTGAAGGCTTTCATGCGGCTGAGCATCTCGTTCCAATCGACTTCGTGAGCATCAAACTCAGGTCCGTCGACGCAGACAAACTTGGTCTTGCCTCCGACGGTGACGCGGCACGCGCCGCACATACCCGTTCCATCGACCATGATGGTGTTGAGCGATGCTTCGGTCGGGATGTTATACTTGGCGGTGGTCAGTGCCACGAACTTCATCATGATAGCCGGTCCGATAGAGATACACTTATGGACGGGTTCGCGGTTGATGACTTGCTCGACACCTACGGTGACTACGCCTTGCTGGCCTGCCGAACCGTCGTCTGTCATGATGATCACTTCGTCGGACCACTGTGCCAGTTCATCGCGCAGGATGAGCAGGTCTTTGTTACGAGCCGCAAGAACGGTAATCACTTTATTGCCGGCTTTCTTGAGCGCTTCTGCAATAGGTAGCATAGGCGCTGCGCCAACGCCTCCGCACGCACACACAACTGTACCGTATTTCTCAATACGCGTTGCGCGTCCGAGCGGGCCGACGATGTCGTGGAGGGAATCCCCCGGGTTCATGGCCAGCAGTTTATGGGTGGAAGCACCTACTTGTTGTACGACGAGGGTGATAGTCCCGCGTTCGATGTCCGCGCCGGCGATGGTCAGGGGCACGCGCTCCGAGAGAGCGTCTACACGCACGATGACGAAATGACCGGCTCTGCGGCTACGGGCAATAAGCGGAGCTTCGACTACAAGCTCCGCTACATTGTCCGAAAAAAATCTTTTGGATAATATTCTGTTCATTTAGAAATGTTTTGTTTCTTTGCCTACGATGGAGGAAAGGAGGTTGTTGGCCAGACGGCTGGCGCCGAAACGGAACCATTCGTTGTTGAGCCATTCTTCGCCGAGAATCTCCTTGACGAGCGTGAAATGCTGTACGGCCTCATCGGTGGTGGATACGCCGCCTGCAGGTTTGTAACCCATCTTGATGCCTGCTTTCTCTTTCCAAGCCTTGATAGCGTGGCACATGATGAACGTAGCTTCAGGAGTCGCGTTGACGGAGATCTTACCGGTAGAGGTCTTGATGAAGTCGCAACCTGCTGCCATGGAGAGGATAGATGCTTTCCAGATGTTCTCTGCGGATTTGAGCAGACCGGTCTCGAGGATTACCTTGAGGTGGTGTTCTTTGCAAACCTCTTTGATCTCGCGGATCTCGTCGAAGCACTCTTGGTAGCGGCCTTCAAGGAACTTACCTACGGACAGCACGATGTCCACTTCGGTTGCTCCGGCTTTGAGGGCCATAGCGGTCTCTGCTACTTTGATCTCCGGAAAAGTCTGTGCAGCGGGGAAACCGGCGCAGCAGCAAGCGATATTGAATTTCGGATCCTTGAGCGCTTTGCGAACGAACTCAGCCATCGCGGGATAAACACAGATAGCGGCTACGTTGGGCACGCCCGGGAATTTCTCTTCGAACGTGTTGACTGCGTTGGCCATTCCCTCTACTTTGGCGATGGTGTCGTCGGCACTGAGGGTCGTATAGTCGATCTGGTGGAGACATTCTTTCCACACCTCGACGTTATTGTTCTCAGCAAAATGTTTTGCTTCGATGTCTGCTACTTGAGCTTTTACTTGCTCATCATTGAACGGGCAGGGGTACTGCGCGAATAATTGTTCAAAATTCATGGTGATTGTATGTTAGATTGTTAAACTTTTACTGTTCTTTCTTAGGAGCGGCTTTCTTTTTGGGCGCAGCTTTCTTTTTGGGAGCGGCCTCTTTCTTCGGCGCTGCTTCCTTCTTGGGCGTAGTTTTCTTGGGCGCCGGTTTTTCTTCTGCCAAGCGGCCCATGATGGTCTCGTTGCCGCGGACGTGTTCACCTACGGTGACGAACATCTCGGTGTCCAACGGCAGGTACATGTCTACGCGTGAGCCCAGTTTGATGAAGCCGAGGTGGGTGTTGCGGTGCGCCATATGTCCGGGTTTAGCATAGGTCACGATGCGCCGTGCCATCGCGCCGGCAATCTGACGAATCGCAATCTGCACTTTCGACGGCGTCTCGATGACCACCAGCGAACGCTCGTTCTCGGTACTGGACTTGGGAAGCCATGCTCCTTTATGACGGCCTTTCTGATGCTCGCTGACGAGGATATTGCCCTCGATGGGGTACCAGTTGGCATGTACGTTGAACGGGGACATGAAGATCGACACTTGCAGCTTCTGCTCGTGGAAATACTCATTTTCCTCGGTCGGCTCGACCACGACCACGCGGCCGTCGGCAGGAGCGATGATGAAGTTAGGGTCATCGATCTCCAGCACGCGCACGGGGTTGCGGAAGAAATAGGTGACAAACACGAGCAGCATCGCGGTCAGGATGAGCGTGATGGCAAACACCCAATGCGGCTGCACAAACAGATAAATAGGAACATTGATGATGAACAGGAGCAGCACGGTTCCCACGATTAAGCCGCGTCCTTCTCTGTGTATTCTGGGTCTTTTCATAACGTTTTAACGTTTTGATACAATCAAAACCATTTTAACTATTTAACCATTTAAAGTCAATTCCACTGATCATAGGGGAATTGACTTAACATGTCTGCCGCCTGGTCGAGACCGGCTTGCAGTTTCTTCTCTACCATCATTCGGAACATGAACGGGATCTCCGCCTTGACGGTCAACTTGAGCCGCGTGTCGTGGGGGCTACTTCTTTCATCTGAATCCAGATATTTCCGTCCATGGGAATGCCCTCCAGACCAAACTTGACCGTGTCGTTTTCGATGCGGTCCACGATGGCGATGGTGATTTTCTGTCCCAAACCGTCCACTTTGATGCGCACGCGGTCCGGCTCGACTTCCATCTCCTGAATTTTGTCCTTCGGAATAAGGTCCTTGACACGATCCAAACTCTGCATGTTGCTCAGCACGCGATACACCTGCTCCGCCGAACAAGGCGTGGATGTGATTTTGCTTTCGTATTTATTCATTTTCTTATTTTACCAATTTCGGGCACAAAGGTACATAAAATTTTGCATATATGCAAATAAAAAATTACTTTTGTAAGCGTTTTTGGTACTTTTGTATCTCAAGGGACGTTTTGGCGATTCTTTTTTCGAGTTCTTTGATGTCCCGAATGACGATTTGCAAGTGCTCGGCGCAAATGACGGCTTCGTTACCGTCTATTTTTAATTTACTGACCTGCTCGTCCGACAGCCGCTGACCCTCTTTGTACACCGCAAGATCCCGTCCGTCATCGCGAACCATGACACGAAGGTCTGAATACTTACGGCTGACGGCAGAATTCTTTACGACGTAGTACCCGTTGTCCTGGTATTTCTCGTTCTTTTCGTACTTGAACAGCGCGATCAGGCTGTCCGCCTGCGGCATCATAGAATCCAGCTGGGCTTGGTAGTAGGTGAGACTGCGCTGCTGCTCGATGAGTGCAATCGAATCGCGTTCGTGCTTCTCGGCGTGGTATTGCTCCACTTTGGAGGGCTTGTTGCACCCTGTCCATACCATCGCACAGAGGATAAAAATAACGTATTTTTTCATAACGGCTGCAAAGGTACAACTTTTTTTTCAAATACACAAGTATTTGTGCATTTTGTAACGTGAAAATATCAAAAATGCACGTAAAGTGCAAAATTTGCCGGAAAAATTTGGCTGAATCAGAAAAAAGCAGTACCTTTGCGGCTGATATGAAAAGATTAAATATAGTATTGCTTATTTTAGCATTTTCTGCCGCCATATGGGCGCAAGAGATGACATTTGCGGAGCGGAATGCTGCGCGGGGTTTTAATGATACGATAGACAGGCTGGCGCCTGATTTTGTGACGGTGAGTCTGTGTGTGGCCGATCCGACGGATTTCAAGGATGATGCGTTGGGTATGGCGGGACACGCGTTTCTACGGCTTCAGTGCCCAATATTTGGCCTGGATCATTGTTTCAGTTATGAAGGCGAGCGGGTGAATGATAATATGTATCGTTATTTAAGCGGACAAACGAAGATGGGTATGTTCCGTGCTCAAACCAATGATTATCTGGAAGATTTCCATAAATGGAACCGCTCCGTACATGAGTACCGACTCAATATGCCGCCGGAGACGGAACAGCGGTTATGGGAGATTATGGATAATCATACCACGAATAAGATCTCATTGCGTCATGATTTGAACAAATACGGCTGCGCGATAACGGTGGTGAAATTTGTAAAGCAAGCCTTAGCCGAAACCTCTATTATCTATGCGCATGATGAACAAATGGAGCAGATGACGCGTCGTGAGATAGGTTATCGTTCGCTCGTGAATCATCCGTGGTTGCGTTTGACGTCAATGATTTTTACGGATAATAAGGCAGACGATAATCTACCTATTGACGAGAAACTGATTATTCCGGCCGATTTGGCGGAGGTATGGCAGCATGCGACCGTTGAAGGTAAGCCTTTTGCTACCTACGTGGGAGATATGGTCGAAGGAGCGCCTTTGGATAATAGTAAGCCCTGGTTTACTCCTATACTCGCTGCTATTCTTATCCTGTTGATTACTATCGGTTTCGCTTTCACGTGCTATCCGTATTGGGATTGGTTCTTGTTGGGCGTACAGGCAATCTTCGGATGTATACTGATATTCCTTTGGATTATCATGCGCGAGTTTGGTGAAGCAGCATATATTCTCATGGTTTTGTTCAATCCGCTTCCGCTGATTCTATGGCGTTGGCGTAATTATTGGGCATTGCCCTATGCGATTGTGTTAGCAATTGGAATCATTGTGCTACTATGCTTGCCGCATATGTTGGTGGATCCGGCGTTCTTAATGCTCGGATGGGCATACGTGGTGCTATTTTCCAAAGATAGCATCAAACGCATCATCTCATCTCGGAACACCAATCACCGATGACCAATCACCCATCCACATATCCCCTTCTTCCATATTCGCAGTTGGTCTTCGATATGCTCCAAACGAACCCCGAGGTGTACTACTCGAGGTTCAGTTTGCGTGTAGATAAGAGTGAGGTGGACGTGGAACGGTTGAGAAATGCGTTTGAGCAAGTGCTTCGCAACCATCCTGTGTTCTCAATGCATGTGGATGAAAGAGGTATGCAGGAATATGTGCCTTCTGAGGATATATGGCACGGGCAGTATTATTCCGTGGATTTTTGCGATGAAGGTGAACGGTTGCGACTTGATATTCGCTATAATCGTATCATGGGAGATGCACTGAGCGGGAATGTGTTCTTAAAAAATCTTTGTCGTGCGTATCAGGGTTTGCCTTTGCAACCGGACAAATACGTGGATTACCTTGAGCACGTACGGCAAGCCAAACAATCGCCTCGCTATATGGTCGATAAAGAATGGCTGAAACGAGAGTTTGGTGATGTTACTTATCCGGTTCATCCTGACACAGATGTACCTTTGGATATCCCTTGTGTCCCCGAAGGAGCGACACTATTGGAAGATTATTCCGATTGGAAAGAGAGGCTTAATGCATTGTCAGAGAATCAACTAATTCCCTTGACAGCTGTTTTTTCTTTGGCATCCGCTTTGGCAATGATGGAATATAATGGTTCAGAAGAAGCAGCCCTTACTTGGGCGTACGATGGTCGGGAGACTTTGGAAGAACAGCAAATATATGGAAGTTTGCATCGCGATATTCCGTTTAAGTTAAATCTCAATTCTCAAATTTCAAATCTCAAATCGTATCTGATTCGTGAAGCAAGGAATCAGGTACGTTCCGGAATAGCGCATAGCGCTTATCCCTGGACGTTGACGAAACCTCATACGGATATTTGGAACTACGCGCTCAATGTGTTGGTACAACCGTCGCAGGAACAAATATTAAACTCCTTTCCGTTTGCGTTTGAGATCGTGGTACCTACCGAAGAACAACAGATAGCTTATGCTTTGCTGGATGTAGAGATCTATGATGAAGTGCAATTGCATATCAACTATCGTTATTCCGCTACCCATTATAAACCCGAGTCTATCCGTCGCTTTGCGGCTTTAGTGCGAAAATATGTTGAATGGCTTATTGACTAAATATCCGGACTTGCGCGCTTTGCTGGAGCAACGTTTACTGCAAGCAGCTATCGAGAATCCGCATCGGGTGACTAATCCTGTGCGGACGATTGAGGATTGGTGCATTTATGTGGAGCGTTTTGCCCATCTCATGCCGTGGCAAACGATGGATATAGGAGAAGATGCTTCGTTCTTTCGCCGCATAGACCAAAATATCGGCTATTTCTATTTCTTATTGGGTGACCTGCAGTACGAGCCGCGTGTAGCACAATGGTTGAAGGAATACAACACTGCTTGGGGCGAATGGCTCAGCGGGCCGGATAGTTGGAATGACGAATATTACCAATTGGCTTTCTCCGACCCGCTTTTTGAACTACATAGCGATCGCTACGAATCCCCCGAAAACTGGCATAGTTGGAATGACTTCTTTGCCCGCAAACTACGAAGTCCTTTAACCTTTCACCTTTCACCTTTCACCTTTATATGTCCCTGCGACGGCGTCATCGCCAAAGAAGGACTGATAAAGACGGCAACAATCGCCAATTGGCTTGACTTGCTTGGTGACAGTCCGTATCGCGAGATGTTCGCGAACGGCGAGACGATGCATATTGTGCTGGATGTAGTTGATTATCATCGTTTTCATATGCCGTGCGATGGTACGGTGTTGGAGTGCAAAACGATTCAAGGAATCCATGCCGGAGGAGGAGAGATTATCTGGGATGAATCGGAAAACCGCTATCGTTATGAGCAATGCGGGGTGACGGATTTCCAAATGCTGGAAACCCGCGGCGTCCTTATTGTTGACACACCCGCTTTCGGCAAACTCGCCATCGTTCCCGTCGGCGTCCAACAAGTATCTTCCGTCCAATGGAAATTTGTAAATCATCAATCATCAATCATCAATCATCAATTAACTCAAGGTACTGAGTTAGGCAAATTCCTCTTCGGCGGCAGCGACGTAGTCTTGTTCTTTGAACCCGGCCGTGCCCCACATATTACCCCCAAATCCGTCAAAGTAGGCGATTCTCTAATCGATAATCCCTAATTTTTAATCGTTTTTTGTAAAAAAACTTGCATATATCAAAAAAAAGCAGTACCTTTGCGGCGGAAATGCAAAATCGGCGATAATAGGTGTTGATTTTGTGTCTGAATCGCAAAAAGATGGAACAGACGTACGATAACATAGCCACATGGGTGCAGGGACAACTGCTGAGAGGAAGACATATATTCTCTCAGGAAGAAGTCTGGAATGTGTTTCCGGCTATCACACATGAGAATGTGACACGAAGTCTGACACGGCTTTGCTCCAGGAAGATTCTAATGACACCGATGCAGGGGTTCTACGTGATTCTGCCGACTGATTTTCGTCTGAAAGGGATCACACCACCGGTGTTCTACATTGATCAGTTGATGCGGTTCATGGGAAGGCAGTACTACGTGGGACTGCTGAATGCTGCTGCGTTCTATGGGGCGAGTCATCAGCGTGTGCAGACGTTCTACTGCATCGTTGACGGAGGACCCATCCGTTCGATTCACCGGAAAGGGATAGACATCGAGTTCCATCGCAAAGCGGTGATTCCGGCCGGGTTCATGCGGCAGTTCAAGACGCAGATGGGAACGGTGAACGTGTCGTCTCCGTGTTTAACGGCATTGGACCTGATACTATTCGAGCAAGAGATAGGTGGGTTGACTCGTGCTGCGACAGTACTAGCCGAGTTGGTGGAGGAGATGCGATGGAGTGAGCAGCCGGTGGAGTTGCTGAGCTGTTTTAACACACCGATAGTGCAGCGGTTGGGGTACATTCTGGAGCATGTACTGGAGGAAGAGCAAGCGGCAGAGGAGCTGTATGCGTTGCTGAAAGCATCCGGTAGGCCGTTCCGCAAAGTGGTGCTGAAAGCGGCAAAAAGTGAGACGGAGTACGTGGAGAATCGATGGAAAATAATTGATAATCAGCCAATAGAGATAGACGAGTTATGATACCGGAGTTTGCGATAACGGAGTGGAGTAGTGTCGTTCCATGGAAAGAGAAGGAGCAGGTGGAGCAGGATCTTCTGATTTGTCGTGCGTTGACGGAGATATACAAGGATGAGTATTTGGCGACGCATCTGGCATTTCGTGGGGGAACGGCTTTGCATAAGTTGTACTTGCAACCGCAACCACGATACAGCGAAGATATTGATCTGGTGCAAGTTACGGCAGAGCCGATCAAGGAGACGTATGTCCATTTACGTCAGGCCTTGGCGTTCTTGGGTGAGCCGGTAGTGAAGCAGAAACGGCATAACAACACGCTGCTGTTCCGGGTACAGTCGGAGGGACTTCCGTCTGTGCCACTGCATATCAAGGTGGAGATCAACTGCAAAGAGCATTTTTCGATTCTGCCGTTGGTGAAGGTGCCGTTTAAGGTGGAGAACATGTGGTACAAGGGTGAAGCGGAGTTGCTGACGTATCAGTTGGATGAGTTGATCGGGACGAAGCTGCGTGCATTGTATCAGCGTCGCAAGGGACGGGACTTGTTCGATTTGTATCAAGCGCTGACGTTGGCTGAGCTGAATGTGGAGGATGTGCTGCGTGCATATAACGAGTACATGGATTTTGTGGTGGAGAGCAAGCCGACATACAAGCAGTTCATGCAGAACATGACGGACAAGATGCAGGATCCGGAGTTTCTGGGGGATACCGAGGGACTGCTGCGGTTTGGGCAGACGTTTGATCCGGTTCGTGCGTTTGAGTTGGTGAAGGCGACGTTCATCGATCGGTTGCCTGGACGGAGGGATTAACTACTGAATACTGATTACTGACTACTGAAAATTGCAAAGCAATAATCGTTTGAGTGAAACGAGATAAGAAAACTGAACACAATGAAACGATATGCATTAGTTACCGGCGCAAGCCGAGGAATAGGAAGAGCGATAGCCATTGAATTGGCAAAAGACGGCTGCTCTATCCTGCTCAATTATAAATCCAATCACGCTGCGGCAGAAGAAGCGAAACACCTCATCGAAGAAGTCGGCGGCGAAGCAGAACTCATGCCCTTTGATGTCAGCAAACCGGACGCGATCAATGCCGCTTTGGATGCTTGGTTCGCCGCCCATCCGAACGACTATATCGATGTGCTGGTCAACAATGCCGGTATTCGTCGGGACGGACTAATGGTCTTTATGAGCGACGAAGATTGGCGTGATGTGATGTCCGCGACTACGGAAGGCTTCTTTTATACCACGCGGCGTGTACTGCAAGGGATGTTGTACGCGCACAGGGGACGTATTATAAATATCACTTCTATTGCCGGCATCTATGGCACACAGGGACAAGCGAACTACTCTGCCGCAAAAGCCGCAATTATAGGTGCCACAAAAGCACTTAGCAAAGAGATGGCGGCGCGCAATATCACAGTCAATGCAGTCGCTCCGGGCTATATCGCAACGGATATGACAGCGGATTTGGATGAAGCAGAACTAAAGAAAACGATTCCGGCAGGACGTTTGGGCACGCCGGAAGAGGTCGCGCATTTGGTGTCTTTCCTTTGTTCGGATGAGGCATCGTATATCACAGGTCAGGTAATCAGTATCGCAGGAGGATTAGGATGAGACGGGTGGTAGTCACAGGAATGGGCATATGGTCTTGCATCGGTAAGAACCAATCGGAGGTATGCGCGTCGTTGCGTGCAGGTCGTAGCGGTATTGATACTGATCCGGCACGCAAGGAATACGGCTATCGTAGCCCGCTTACCGGCATCGTCGAGACACCGGACTTGAAGCCATTTTTGGATCGCCGTTCGCGTGTCGGTATGTCGCAAGAGGCGATGTATGCTTATATGGCGTCCCGTGAAGCCTTCGAGCAGGCGAAAATAGACGAACAATACCTCTTAGATAACGAAGTGGGAATCCTCTTTGGTAATGATAGTACCATGATGTCCACCATTGAGATTCATGAGAAGATGCTTGCCTATCATAATAGCGCACTCTTAGGGAGCGGATACATTTTCCAGGCAATGAACTCCACGGTGAACATGAATATGTCTTCTATCTTCCATCTTCGCGGTATCAATATTTCCGTAAGTGCCGCTTGCGCCAGCGGAAGTCATGCTATCGGATTGGCATCGATGTTCATTCGTCAAGGAATGCAGGATATGATATTAGTCGGTGGCGCGCAAGAGGTAAACTATTACGCCATGTCTGCCTTTGACGCGCTTGGGGCCTTTTCTTCTCGTTTGGATGAACCTACTAAAGCCAGTCGTCCGTTTGATATGAATCGCGATGGTTTGGTGCCCAGCGGTGGCGCGGCGGCATTGGTGTTAGAGGATCATGATCATGCGATTGCACGCGGCGCAACGATTCTTGCCGAAATATGCGGATACGGATTCTCCAGCAATGGCGTAGGCATGTCCCAACCCAGTAGTGAAGGCTCGTTCATCGCTATGCAGCGTGCGCTGGAGGATGCGAAGATGATCGCCGATGATATCGATTATGTCAATGCGCATGCTACATCTACCAAACAAGGGGATGAAGAAGAAGCCAAAGCACTGACTCGTCTGTTCGGCAACTCGCGCACTTGGGTAAGCAGTACCAAATCGATGACCGGACATGAGTGCTGGATGGCGGGAGCAAGCGAGGCGGTATATTCCATTCTCATGATGCAGAATAATTTCGTGGCGCCTAACATCAATCTGGAGCATATTGACCCATGTGCTGCTTCGTTACGTCTGGCGCCGCAAACAGTAGAGACCACGGTTCATACGGTATTAAGTAATAGTTTCGGATTTGGAGGAACGAATAGTGCTGTTATTTTACGACGACTATAACGCATGAATGAACAACCCGACATATTTTCCTATATCCCGCAGCGACCTCCGTTTGTCTTTATTGATACGATTGAGGAACGGAGCGAAAAAAAGGCGTGCACTCGCTATACCATTCCGGAGACTTGTCCTTTGCTTTCGGATGGAATATTGCCCTTAGCGGGAGTGATGGAAAATGCGGCGCAGACATGTTCCGTGATAGCAGGAAACAAAATAGCTTATCTCGGCGCGGTCAAACAAATGGATGTGACGCGCTTTCCGATGGTGGGGGAAACTTTGTGTACAGAAGCGGTGGTTAAACAGGAAATGCTGAATATCTCGCTTATCGAATGTACAACATACATTCAAAACGAAACGATAGCTACTACCACGCTCAAAATTGCAACAATGGAAAACCATGCTACGAGATAGTTTTTATACCATACTGCAGAGCAATCAGGATGTTTATACGATTCGCTTTAATGCGTCGCATCCCATCTTTTCCGGACATTTCCCGGAGCACCCCATTGTGCCGGGAGCTTGTGTCGTGCAGATAGCCGAAGAACTCGCGGCGCTAACCTATGAGCAACCGATTCGTTTTACAAGTATCCGTGATTTGAAATTCCGACAACCCATTACTCCGAATCAAGAAATAATAATTAGTATAAAAAAAATAACGGAATCTGTATACAAAGTACAATGTATAGATCCTAAACAAGAATCGCAATTAATCATTTCATTAAACATTACAATAATATGACCAAGCAAGAAATTATTGACAAAACCAATGCTTTTCTCGTAGATGAATACGAGAAAGACCCGGCATTGCTCAAACCGGAGGCACGTTTCCGCGAAGATCTGGACCTGAATAGTCTGGACTATATGGATCTGATGGTAACGGTCAAGCGTGAGTTTGACATCATGCCCGCTCCGGCAGAAATGAACCTGGTGGTAACACTGGGCGATTTCTACGATTTTATCGAACGCAAACTGAACGAACCGGCTCCTGCAAAATGAGTGCATCCAATCCACATACGGTTTGTATAATTGGCGGCGGCATGAGCGGTCTCTTTACCGGTGCGCTCCTTGCTAAGAACGGCTATAAAGTCACCGTCCTGGAGAAAAACCATATCATTGGCGGCGGACTGCAATCTTTCCGTCGTGGGGATGCCGTTTTTAATACTGGTTTACAAGTATTTTGTGGATATGGAAAGGAATATGCATTGTCACTCTTCTTGGATTATTTGCAAATCGATAGACGATCTCTGCATTTTATGCCATTGGATGAAGACGCTCAAGAGGTAATATGGGTAGATAAGGAGCGTTGTTGTCGTATGCCGAAAAAAAGAGAAAAATATGAGGCATATTTGATTTCTCAATTTCCAGATCAGGCGGAGGGAATCCATCATTTGTTAAATGATGTATTTAAAATAGGAAACACCTTTGATTATTTTTGGCTTCGTCCAATGAGACGCCATCCTGAGTCGGCATATTATTCGCAAATGACAGCTAAGCAGTTAATTGATAAATATATAACAGACGACAAACTGGCTGGATTATTTGAATACGTAGGGATGCATTTGGGGTATAATTTATCTCAGATTTCATCAATAGGTTTAGGGATGATACTTCTCTTATACATAGAGGGCGGGTGGCGTATACAAGGTGGTAGTCATACATTTGCTAAGGTTTTAGAGTCATATGTAAAT
>Ga0265298_10001641_pt1 | contig 32892 bp, 12 predicted proteins | sample AusTroGonzalo_MG_3_FD_193486 | JGI IMG/M metagenome (GOLD analysis project Ga0265298, IMG submission 193486) | Bovine rumen microbial communities from tropical cattle in Woodstock, Queensland, Australia - Gonzalo_01 | ecosystem: Host-associated > Mammals > Digestive system > Stomach > Rumen ... | reverse complement strand
AGGATAGAGCGTACCAGTGTAGTCGTCGTACGAGGTGTTTCTGGGAGACCAGTACAGACAATCGTTCAAAGTAGGATAAACAGAGTTCATACCGTTGCGCTCGCTGATGTACTTGAAGTAGTGGAGTGCAGCCTGCTTGTAGTCCTCTTTGTTGCCAGTTGCCGAAGCACGCCATAGATAGAGCTCGCCACGGATAATACTCAGCGGGAAGAAGAACAGCCTTGACTCATTACCACCGATAGATCCATAACCTGGATACTCAGTGTTGTAGCGCTCAGGAATCTTGGCGAGGTCATCGATGAAATAGGAACAGACAGTCTGCAGGTCAGCCTTGGTGCCCTGTTCTGCTTCCTCAGCCTCTTCCTTTGAGAGCATCGGCTCTGTGACAAAGGGGATTTGGCCATAGTTAAGCACTAACTGCAGATAGACCCATGCACGAATGGCCTTCACAGCGGCATACTCCTTCATGAAGATAATCTCATTACGGTTACTGCGGAGTGCCGTGTCAGCATGTGCAATGAAGTAATTGCAGTTATTAATAATGGCATAATAGTCACTGGGAACATTGTAACGGTTGTCATCGCCGACCTCGAAGTTGGCCATCTCGCGCAGGTCGCTGTTAGCAGCAGTGGTCAGGTCGACCAGGTCGCCGCGCACCTCACCTAAAAGGATGGTGCGGTCAGCAATAACCTGCAGCTTGTTCAGGATGCCTATCACAGAGAAGACCGTGTCGACGGCATTATCCAGATGCTCCTTGTCGGCATAGAGCACATCGTCGGACTCCTGCTTGAAGAATTCATCACACGAAGTCAGAAAGCCCGTGCCAAAAATGATGATGCTAATGAAAATATAGATACGTTTCATATTCATACGGGGAATTAGAGGTTAATTTTTACACCAGCTACGATGGAGCGGCACTGTCCGAGACTACCAAGGTCGATACCTTGTCCAATGATGCTTGAGGTCATAGAGAACTCAGGATCACTGCCTAAGTACTTGGTAAAGGTAAGCAGGTTGTTACCCTGAATCCAGAACTGGAAGCCCTGGATGAACTCAGAGTTCACCGGCAGTTCATAACTCAGCGTAGCACTCTTCAGGCGCAGATAGCTACCGTCCTCAATCCAACGGTCGCTGAAACGCGAGTTACCCATTGGATCCTGGAAAGTAATCTTCGGGATTTCCGTTTCCTGTCCCTCAGCTTGCCAGCGGTGCATCAGTGCTGTTGTCTGATTCATGAAGCGACTACCGCCCTCTAACTGTGAGCGCATGTAGTTATAAACATCATTACCCAAAGAGTAGTTGAAGCGAATGTCGAGCTTCAGGCGCTTCCAAGCCACAGAAGTAAAGATATTACCATAGATGTCGGGGTTAGGATCGCCGATGACCGTGCGGTCGGCCTCAGTAATCATACCGTCACCATTGATGTCGGCAAAATGAACGTCACCAGCCTGGAAATAGTTTCTGTCTACACCGTTTTCGTCCAAGAAGTACAGACCGTTGGTACCGGGCTTACCGGCAGCCTTAGCCTCTTCAGTTGTAGAGAACACGCCGAGTGTCTTGTAGCCGTAGAAGACATTTGCAGCCTGGCCAACCTGCGTACGGATGGTAGCTCCATATACTTCATTGTCGACAAACTCTTTGTTATCAGCCAAGTCAACAATCTTGTTCTTATAATGTCCGGCGCTGGCACCAATCTGCCACTGCCAATCTTTCAGAGAGAGCAGCTTGGCGGTGAAGCTAACGTCGAAGCCCTCGTTCTGCAACTTACCGCTGTTCGACCAGTTCTGGCTAAGTCCCGAGAGGAAGCCGAGGGTTTGGTAGGTCAGCAGGTTATCGGTAGTAGAACGGAAGTAATTGACACTGAAGTTCAGACGGTTCTTGATGACACCAGCCTCAAGTCCGATATTCAGGCGACGTGTGGTCTCCCACTGCACGCTGTTGTTTCCGATACCATCGAAAGCAAGTCCTGATACATCCTGCAAGAATTGTGCTGCGCGGAAGTAACTGCGAGAAGCATAGTAGTCGATATCGTCGTTACCCGTCATGTCGAAACCTGCAGACAGACGCAGATAGTCGAGACCCTTCACGCCAGCCATCCAAGGTTCGTTGGTAACGATCCATGCTGCCTGCACACCGGGGAAGATGGCCCACGGAGCCTTGAACAGCTTGATATCGCCCGACTCGCTACCGAAGCGTGACGAACCATCGATAGTCAGGTTTGCCTGCAGATAGTAGCGACTCTTGTAGTTATATTCAGCCTGTGCATACCAAGAAAGTGAGTTCCAGTTCTCGCTGATACCTATCACATCCTTGTCAGAAAGGCTACCGCTCATGAACGGGGTCTTATCACTACCGGTATTGTAACCCACCTGGGAATTACTTGTGAAGCCTTCCCAGTTGATACGAGCACCACCGAAGAGGTGCACGAAGTGAGCACCATAGCGCTGGTTCCAGTCAATACGGGTGTCACTCTGCAGCGAGTTCTGCTTCGAAGCCAGTGAACGGACCTCGTTGGTGCGGAAGCCGCCCAATGCAGTCACATAGTAATCAGGTGTACCGTTAATAGGAATGTAGAACATCTCGTTGGTATTGACGAGGTTGTAGCTGAAGTGCTCGCTGATGAAGAGGTTCGAATTGAACTCATACTTCGGCGTAATCGTCAGGTTCAGCATTGAGTTCTCAAAACGGTTCTTCACCTCAGCTTCTCCATACTCATTGATAGCAGCAGGGTTACCCAACTTCCAGTTGTAGTTGTTGTAGTTCACCAGTGCCTCGTCCAAATAGGTCTCCTGCTCAATGTCGAAGTGACTGTCCGAGAAACGGCCCTTACCGTTTTCATCGTGACCATAGCTGTAAGGACTCATGAAGGGGCTCTTCACGTAGGCCAGGAATGCCGGCGACGTCGGGGTTCCCTCATCATAGCCAGCAGGAGCACCGTCGTTGCGGACGTCGCGGGTCTGGTTGGCAAACGACACGTCGAAGCGAACCGTCAGGTCTCTCGTAAGACCGATATCCGTATTAAAGCGAATATTCAGACGATCCATGTCGTTGTACTTCAGCGTGCTCTGAGCCGACGTATAACCTACTGACAGGTTGTAGTTGGCAACGGCGTCACCACCTTCTACGTTGATACCGTAGTTCTGGGTCATGGCAGTATGATAGACCAAGTCCTTCCAGTCCGTGTTCTGATGATACTGGTCGTAATAGTAATAGTCCTGATCCTCTATCAAGAACTTGAACTTGCGGTTCTTGGTATTGGTCGACTTCAGCATTTCCGAAGCATAGCTACGATACTGGTCGGCATCCATCATCGAGATGAACTTAGGCTCCAGCACGACACCTGCCGAAACGTTGGCTGTGATTCGGGTAGCCATCGACTTGTTACGACGCGTCTGAATCAGCACGACACCATTTGAGCCCTTGGAGCCATAGAGTGCTGTACCATTGCGCATCACCGTCACCTTCTCAATATCGGCGGGATTCAGGTTCGAGACGATGTCATTGAACAGACCGTCGTGCAGCAAGGTACGTCCGTACTGCTGATCGATGACAACGCCATCAATCACCACCAACGGCTGAGCATTCACGTTGAGCGAATTAAGACCTTGGATATACATCACACTACCGATGCCAGGCTGACCGTTGTAGTTAATCACATGAGCCTGTCCACCAAGTTGTTTCTGGATTTCGTCCTTGATATTGATGGCATTGGTATACTTAAAGTCAGTGGCGGAATACTCACCGCGCACATTGGTCTGCGGACCAAAATCGGCAGTGAATGACAACGGATAGAGCACCACGTCTTCTTGTTTCTCTCCCTTGACCAGACCCATGCGAACAGGGTTATGGTCGGGCGAAGACACGTAGATGGCACTGGCAAACAACGGAAGCTTCAGTTCGAAAGAACCGTCGTCGTCGGAAAGCACGCTATAGCCGTCAATTTCTGCTGCACGCACAATAGCACCGCTCAGAGGTTGCTTGGTAGCACCATCCAGAACAATACCCTTGATAGTGCGGGTTTCATATTGCTTTTTAGCAGTCAAAGTACGCTTAGGCTTCAAGAAGTCGAAATCCTCGTCTTCGGTTTCGTCGTCCTGAGCAAATACGCCCAAGGGGAAAGCCATCAGCAATGAAAATGCGAATAAGATATATCGTTTCATAAATCTATCTATATTAAGTGTGAAACATTAGCGTAGCATATACCACCACTTAAAGGGTCTGTCTGAATACATTCCATGCGGGAACATGGCAATACCCGGCATTCCTGCGTATGGTGTCGTCGCAGGCAACTCATCAAGGACAAAGAACGTCCCGTGAGGCACAAGCAGGATGCAGTCCACATTCAGCGTACGAGTGTACTGCTTATTACGAACCTGTGCGTTACTGACATTGGTCTTCAAATTCAACGTCACCTGCATTTCCTCATCATTGACACCCTCAGTACAGAAGTCGAACTTATAGTCCTCTGCCAGCAGAATATAGTCAACAGAGTCAACCGCAGTCACGAAATCCGTATTCTTCTTGAGCTTCGGATTAGCAGTGGTCAGCGATTCGCTACCCTTACCAGGCACATCCAACGTACAGTTGAAGATAACCGGCAGACGACGTTCAGGAGAAGCATTACTGTCAGCAGCCAGTGTCGGTGCAGTGACCAAATAGATATCATAACCGATATTCGATAGTACGTTCCTAATATAATAGGTGACAGAATAGTTCACATTCGACGTTGCTGGTGAATACTCAGCAAACGAATGATTCCACACTTTACTATAGAACTTATTCTGCGCATCCACATATTGCATGGCCCTCTGGCCAGTGTTCACTTCCTCACCCTGAGAGTTCACCTGCTTACTGATTTCCTTGACATTGCTGCTGTTCTCACCCTCAATGATGATGTACTGATGGAAAGTCATCAGCTTGTCAATGTTCCACTGTGAAGGCTTGTACACCTTACCGTTACTGCACTGGACAATCTCAGCATTGCCCTCATTAAGCACACCGAAGGGAGCCTCAAGAGGCTTTAAATACTCATAATACTGGAAAGGAGCGCCCCAGTAAGCCTGACGCATAGAGTAATCCTTCACGCAGCTCACTGACATGGCCGAGTCCTGCAGCACCTTATCATAATTGAAAGTACGGCTGAACGTCGTACCATTCACAATAGCCAGACGGCTCTTGGTATAAACCATTGAGTCGCGCTTGGTCACTTCAGCAGGATAGTTGTAATAGGATTCATACTCCTCAACCAATTGTCTCCACACCTCGTTTGTGGGAGCAACCATGTAATAGGTACTATCCTCAATATCCAACTGTCCTAAGTAGCTGAACAGGTCATTACGCTGCATGAACACCGAATCCAGGTACTGGGTCTTACCGTCGACGATACTACCTGGTACACTGCGCTCGGGCACAAACTCCTTGTAATAGTACTTAGAGTTATACAAGAAACTGCGCAGGCTGTCAAGATCCGGGTCTTTGGACACATACTCAAACACGCTGGAGAGGTATCCAACCTTGTCTTTCAACGTGTACAGCACACCGTTACCGTAAAGCTGGTTCTTTGTAATCATCCCTACACCAGCAATGTCGTTGCCACTCAACACAGCATATTTGCCGTTCATCAGCAAGATGGAGTCCCTACTCTCGCTTGAGACGGAGTAGTTATACAGAGCAACATGGTTCTGGACAAACTCCTTCAGCACCGTATTGTCGTCCTCAATCACACCAGCGTTCTTCTGGGCCTTGTAGTCACTAATCAGTGCATTGGCCTCTGCACTACTGAAGCTGGCATTGGTGGGTGCAAACACTGTGAACACCTGACTACTATTGAGTGATTTGGCGAAGTCGCAAGCTTCGACCACACTGGCAAAGTTGCTCAACTCCGGATTACTCTTGATGGCCTCCCACAAAGAACCTTCATGGATACCACCACTGCCCATGCTGTCGTAGTGCTCGTCCCACGTGTCATTGCAGGCGGAGAACGCTACGGCAACACCGCAGCAGAGCAGGCCTCTACATAATCTATTATATATCTTGTTAATCATAACTTTCAATAATTCATTATTCATTATACATTAGCAAAGCGACTTAGAGGTCGTCTTCCATTTCGCCGTCACCGTCAACGCCATAGACGCTCTTCGGTACCATCTCAAAGAAGTCGAGCATGAACTCGTTATTATTACCCTGCTTACCGTCGGAAGCCACACGGAATCTCAAATAGTGATCCTTGGTAGCGTCGATATAGGTCTGACAGAGGATACGTCGCATCATGTGAGAAATACCCCATGAGTAGTTCTTCTGCGATCCATTGTTACTGATATTATAGCAAGCACGCGGACCACGGTAGCCACCCAGGTTCTTCAGTAGTTTCTGCTCTTCGGCCAGGTCCTCCTTGGCTGTCTTCTTATAGTTCGTCAACTGCGCGTCATCTTCCATACGGTCACCGAGATACATCTCACTGGTCAGAATCTGTGTCATGTCAAGAGGAATACCCTGCGGCACACCGTCGAAGTACACTTGCATCACACCACGGGTCTCCAGTGGGGCAAAGCCCAAACGCAACTGCCACTCACCGCTGTAAGGCACGGGAGGAATACGGAAGGTGAAGTCGTAGTCACCAAAGAGGTTCCACTCGTCACCCTGCCAAGACCAGAACTCCCAGTGCGGACGACGGTAGACGAACGTACAGTTCGAGTTGAAGGTCACACCGTCCAAATAGCCGAGCGGGAAATAGTAGTTCTTACCGTTCTTAGGCTCGGGAGAGTCATCGGCAGGAGCATTGTAACCATCATCAGCGCGATAGTTACCCTTCAGACGCATGTCGTTGGTCATCAGCTCCGGGAACACCGTCGAGAAGTCCATGCGGATACGCATGTTCTGCACCTTGTCGCGTACGTCCTTGCTGAACACCACCAGGTCGTCCACATAGAAATAGTGTCCGTTCACACCGTCGTGCTCATACTTCGTGTCCACTCTCTTGTCCACACAGGCACCACGGAAATTATATTCCGGAGCCTCATAGCGACGGTTGACGAAGTGCCATTCCTTCTTGTCCTCATCAATACCAATACAGTCGTTCTTTGTGTCCTCACGCTTGTCACGGCTCAGCAATTCAATCTTCAGCATGGTGTGAGGCAGCAGTGTCTGATACCAGTCAACAGCGTTCATCCACTTCGTCTCAAATCCGAACGGCTGTTTTGTCTCAGGAACGATCAGGGCAGTTAAGTCATCGTCACCCGGCACATAGCGGGTCATGATGTGATACTCTACGAAGCGGCGCAGCGGGTTGATGCTGTCCGTCAGGTGGTCGAATCCCCAACCTTCCTTGGCTGCATCGTTGAAGGTTTCCGGCGAGCCATAGACATCATAGTAGATCTTTGCAGCTAGGTCATAGAGTGCACGCAGGGTTCCCTGCTCAGTAGAAATACCATACTCCTGGAACTTAGCCTGATACACGGAGTCGGGTTCTACGAAAATCGTATATCCGAATTTCTTTTTGTCGGGTACCCACGCAACCTCGTTTCTCACGTGCGACTTGTAGCGGTAAGGCTTGTTGTTGTTATAGTTCATCTTGTCATAGTCTGGATCCTCAACCAGCAGGATTTCCTCGCGGACATCGGTTGCCACCAGTGCCTGATAGAAGTAACTGATAGTTGGGTTCTCACGCAAGATGTCGGCAGCATAGCTATTCGACTTCTCAATCACCATGTCGATAGGCTGTACAAGACCGTTCTCCACTGAGTCATTTTGATGAATGTATGTTCCGTCAGCCAAGGTCTGCTCAAAGATGATGTGGGCAGTACCTTCAAGGAAGATGACGGCATTGCTGTCATTGTCAAGACCCGACGTAGTGGATATATAGCGTCCCAGCATATTCATGGTCGGAATACGTCCAAAATTCGCCATCTCGTAAGTGGAATACATATTAGCAATCAGGTGTGTACGGGCAATGGTGTCGCAGTCAGCGTCGCTGAGCTGGTCGATGCTCGACAATCCCTTATCACTCAAGTACTTCTGCACTGCCTCGTTCGAAGGCAGGAAGCAGGTGTACTGTCCATAGGTGGCCAGCAGGTCCATCAGCTTGGCCCGCTCCACAATGGTCTTGAAATCACTGTACTCTGCACGATTCTTCAGGTAGTCGCTCATCATCTCGCCCGTAAACGTGTAGAAATTCTCTGCATCGGGCTCATCTGTGCAACTGACCATCGAGCCAGTAGCCGTCAAGGCGGCCAGGGCCATCAGTGCTACTCGTATATTCTTCTTGATATTCATAATCTTCACTGTTCAGGTTTCGTCGTTATTTCGTTTTCTCATAACTCTTGTTCTCGCCACTACCGTAAACGGGGTTGGGCACGAGGTTATGGTTCACCTTCAACTCCTGGTTGTTGTAGGGGAAGAAGATGGCATCCATCTTCTTGAAGAAGTTCTGGGCAAACGTCTTGTCTACGTCGTCTCGCTGGGTCACAGCCTGAATAACTGGAGTGGTGTTGCCGGCACGCATAGCATAGCGCACCAGGTCAAACCAGCGTTTACCCTCAAACATCAACTCGCGCTGACGTTCGCGCTGCACCAGTCCTTCCATCAGGCTCTTGGTGTTGTAGTTACCAGGCTTCAGCGTGTCCTTGTCCTCCAGAATGGCCTTACAGATGGCACGCTTGTTGATGGCGTTTACCAACGAGAAGGCCTTATCCAACTTCGGTTTATTGTGGGCAATCGTAGCAGAGTCGCCGCCTTCCTCCATCTGCTGGCAGAGTGCCTCAGCCTCGAGCAGCATGATGTCCGGCAAACGGTAGATAATCCAGTTGCTACCATTGTTGTCGATAGCATAGCGGTCGCCATAGCTAACTGTCAACTTGGTATTACCGCCACTGGCATCAATGCTGACGCTCTCCACAGCATACTTGGCGATGGCTTCGTCATCAATACTGTAATTCTGGAACAAACGGGCATCGTTCTTCTGATCCTTGTCTTTCGGCTCAAAGAGCATAGTTCCTGTCGGCTCCTGCATATCACCCTGGATATATGACGAAGCAGTTATCAGACCTTTCTTGGAGCTACTGTTTCCATAGAAATTACCGATAGCCTTGTTGGCCAGCATACTGTTCGACTGGGGACGCTCGTTGAAAGCAAGTTCAAAGATTGTCTCCTTACTCTCACCCTCCACAAAGATCTCGTCATAGGCATCACCAAAACGCGTACCCTGGATACGGTCGTTCACCAGGGGATAGCCATTCAAGCGGGCCTCAATGGTAGCCTGACTTGAGGTGCTACCAGCCATGCGGCCGTTCCTATTACGCAGTTCCTCCTGGTAGGCCTTCTTCGACTGGATAACCAGTTCTGCATACTTGATGCAGTTGTCGTAATCCTTTTTCCAAAGGTACATCTCCGACAGCATGGCGTAGATAGCGTCTCGAGTAATACGACCAGTCTGATAACCCCTCTTATCCTCTGGATAGCGGTTCACGGCGTCGTTCTTCACTTTCTCCAAGTCGGCAATCAGGTTATCGAGCACGGTCTCGAAAGGTGTTGCCGGCAGGTCCATCTTCTGGTCGTCGTCCGTAAAGGCCTCCTCAGAATAGGGAACGTCGCGGAACGCACGAATCAGGTAGAAATAGCAGAGGTCACGCAGCGCCGACACCTCGGCAATTGTTGCCTTCAGGTCGCCGTCGGTAAAGCTCGGGTCAATCTGTGCCACGCCGGGAGCATACTTGATGACGGTGTTACAGCGGTTGATGACCGTATAGAAACCATCCCATGTCGTATACTTGTTCATGGCCGTCAGGGTCTCCTTCAGGATGTCGTACAATTCACCATCGCTATTGATGTTGTTTCCCGACTGGATATTGTCGCTCCTGACCTCACCCCAGATAATCATTCTTCTTATCACGTCTTCTGACTGCAGGGCAGAATAACAGCCAGTGACAATGTTGTCAACGTCGGCCTTCTCACCCCAGAAGTCCTCCAAGATGATTTCATTCTGCGGCTTGATTTCCAGGAAGTCGGCACACGAGACCATCCCGCAAGCCATGCAGACTGCACCTATTATATTATAATATGTCTTTCTCATAATCTTCATTTTTCAATCTACATTTGTCAATCCGTTAGAAACGAACATCAATCGTGAAGGTGTACTGACGTGAACGCGGCGTCTGGTTGTTATCCGTAGCAGGTTCCTCGCCACCGAAACCGATTTCCGGGTCGACACCCGTATACTTGGTCAGCACGAACGGGTTGTTGACACTGGCATGGAACGACAAGCCGTTCAGGCCAATCCACGTCAAATTCTTCTTATTGATAGAATACGACAGCTGAGCGTAGTTCATACGCAGGTAAGAGCCGTCCTCAACAAAGCGGTCACTGATCAGCGTGTTGTAGTTGCTGCTTGAGCCGTACATGGCACGCGGAATCGTCGTGATATCGCCCTCCTTACGCCAGCGGTAGTTCACAGCCTGACTCTGGTTGTCGTTGTTAATCATTGCCTCAGCATTCAGACGAGCCTTGTTGATAATCTTGTAGCCCGTACGATAGGTGAACTGGGTCGTGAAGCGCCATGCGCCGTAGTTCATCGAGAAACCGAAACCACCAGTCAGTGCAGGCAGCGACGAACCTAAGTAGACAATGTCAAGGGCGTTGATCTGTCCGTCATGGTTGACGTCCTCGTAGATAGCATCACCACCGTTGAAGCCGGGATAGCTCTGGTCGTGACCAGTACCGTCGGCACGGTAGTCATATTTCATGCGTTTGGGCACGTTGTTGGCATCCAGGATAATCTGTCCGTCGGCGCTGGTAACCACCGGAGCGGTCTTGCCCTCAGCCTTGAACTTTTCCCAGTATGCGTAGATTTCCTCCTTCGACATACCAGCAACGGCATTCTTGAAGGTGCTGTAGTTATATTGGTAAACGCCGAGGCACTTAAAGCCGTAGACGGCACCGAACGGGTTGTTCAGCTGCACGCGCTTCAAGGTCGAACCGTTCTTATAGTCGTAAACAGTGTTCTTCTGGTCGAGGATGTACTCATCCAGTTCCAGGATCTCGTTGCGGTTGTTACCGAAGTTGACGTTCACGTCCATCGAGAACTTACCCTTATGGATGACGCGGTTCGAACTGATGCGGAACTCCCAACCAGTGTTACGCATCTTACCGTCGTTATGATAGGGCACCGTGGTGAAGCCGGCATTTGAAGGAATACGGAAGCCACCCATCAGCATGTCCTTTCTCGTACGCTGGTAAGCCTCAATACCCACATCCAGACGACCGTCGAAGAATCCGAGGTCGATACCGACGTTGTACTCATCCTGCAACTCCCACTTCAGATCGGTCAAGCGGATATTTTCGGGCTTCATCGACGACATGTCGAGATAACGGTCAGACGAAGAATACTTCGAAGTGTAGAGGTAGTTCTGACCAGGCTCGTTACCCGTACGTCCCCAACCTGGACGGATGGCGAACATTGAGAGGAACGGCTTCAGCTTCTGCATAAAGGGCTCGTCACTGACAATCCACTTCAGCGAAACAGCGGGGAAGTAACCCCAACGGCTGCCGGGACCAAACTTCGTGGTACCACTGACGTTCAACGTGGCCAGTGCCACATAGCGGCCCTTGTACGAATAGTTGGCCTGGAAAGCATAACGCATCGAACGCCACTGGTTGTAGTTCGAACCCATGCTGTTGATGATACCACCTGCCGACGGAGCGACGATGACCTGACCCGTAGAGGGAAGTCCATAACCCGAGGTCGACTGGCTGATGGACGAGCCGGTAGTCAGCTCAAAGCGTCCCATCACCATGGCCGAGTGGTCCTTGTTCGTGAATGCCGGGGTCAGCACCAGTCGCTGCTGCGTGTTGAACTGCACACTCTTCGACGAGCTGTTTGACGAGGTATTCACACCCTGGTCGTTATAGAGGATACTCTTCAGTTCCCAAGGATAGAAGGAGTCGTTGTAGCCGTTGCTGATGTTCATGTTCACCGAACCACGGTACTCCAAGCGCCAGCTGTCATCGTCCAGACCCAGCAGGTTGTAGTTCAGCACCAACTCAGGGTTCATGTCGTAGTTGCGCTGCGCCTTCTTGGCCAGATAAGCCGAAGCCACCGGGTTGACCATACTGCGCTGGTCATTGGCAAACACTTCAGAAGCCTGGTAAGGTCCGCTCTGGATCATGTTGTAGTAGCGGTCAGTGTTCTCACCGGTTTCCGGATCCTTTTCATAGATACTCATGTTCGGCATCTTTCTGCGGGCAATATCCAGCAGACCGTCCGAGTTCTGGTCGTTCTTCGTATAGGTCATGGAGAAGTTCGTCTGTACGCGGATACGCTCAGAAACGTTGTAGTCAAGGGCCACACGGGTCGAGAAGCGGTTCAGCTTCTGCTGGATCATGGTACCTGTTTCATGGTCGTAACCAGCACCGATACGGAAGGTAGCTTTCTCACCACCACCGGCGATGGTCACATAGTGGTTCTGACGGATACCCGTCTGGGTGACGGCGTCACGCCAGTCGGTATTGTCGCGGAACTGACGCCACTCCGAGAAGCCACCCGTCTCGTCCAGATAGTTGATTTCCGGAATACGGTTCTGGTCAGAGGCCTGATCATCCTGACGGGGATTGAAGTAAGCCTCTTTCAGCATCATCGTGTAGTCGTCACCGCTCAGCAGGTCATAGCCCTTAGGCTGATGCGTAGCCGTAATCTTGAATGAATAGGTCACACGGGGTTTACCGCGGACACCACGCTTGGTGGTCAGCTCGATAACACCGTTACCACCTTGCGAACCATAGATAGCCGTAGCGGCAGCATCCTTCTTCACCGTAATCGAGGCAATATCCTCGGGATTGATGTTCAGCAGTTCGGCGAACTTCTCGTTGTTGGCACCAGCCAGGTCGAAGTTACTCATATCTACGTTGCGGATGTTACCGTCGATCACAATCAGGGGGTTCGAGTCAGTTAGGTTGGACAGCGAACCGGCACCACGCAGACGCATGGTAGATCCAGAACCCAGGTCACCCGAGTTACCCACGATGTCAAGACCTGCGATACGTCCCTGCAGGGCTTCGTCGACTGAGGTGAAGGACAGACCTTCGAACTCCTTCATCGACACCGTCTGCGAGGCGTAGGAAATTTCGCGCTCAGGAATGGGAAGACCAGGGCCTGTAGCACGTTTCTTCGACTTCACCACAACCTCCTTGATCTGCGTGGCAGAAGTCATCTTCAGGTTGTAGGTTGTCTTGTTGATAGGCTGCGTAATCGTCTGCAAGCCTACATAGCTAAAACGGATCTTGTCCTTCGGATTCTTGATCCTCATGGTGAAGTTACCATTCAGGTCGGTGAGGGCCGAGTTGATGATACGTCCAGTACCGTCAATCTCGCAAACCGTAGCACCCATCAGCGGTCCCATGTCGTCGCTCAGCGTACCATGGACCGAAGTTATCGTCTGTGCACCGGCTGTTGCAGTTGCCAACAGCATCAGTGTCATCATGATGGTTTTCAGTATTTTCATACGTTAGTCCTCCTCTCTCTTACTTGTTAAGTGCTTCTTTCACGATCTGGCGCCAAGGCGTCTTCGGGCCGTAGAACAGCGGACCGTCAATCTGGTGAACGACCACGTCACTGTTCATGAACAGGCGGGCACCGTCGAACCAGTACTCACGACAGAGGTTGTTATACAGACCGGGAGTCTTCACCACATTGCGGACGTTACCCATTTCGTCAGTCACCGTCATCTGGTTAGGCTCACTGACAGCCTTCAGTGGGCTGAATCGACCAGTCTCTGTATTACGTCTCATGCTCTCATACTTGTTGTCAGAGCCAGGCTCCACAGGCATACCGAGTGCCACAGAGTGGTCCTGGATGTGGTAGCGGATAAAGTCGGTAATGATACCCTTTACCGTTGTCTTCACCTTTTCACGAACCGTGCTCTCTGCACCGAATTCATACCAACCTTCTGCACGGCAGATGCTGTCAAGCACCTCGTCGTTGTCGTCACCCATCTCCAGTTCATTAGTCAGAGGCAGAATGCCCTCCTCCTGAAGCTGGCGGAGCGACTCGTTGGTGGGAACGTAAGCTGTGTAGTTATAGTTGTCGAACAAGCGCATGTTCTTGTTGTTAATAGCTTCAAGACCAGCCTTGTACTTACCATTCTTACCCAGTGTCGGGGTCAGCAGGTCGCTGTAGTCATTCTCCAGCAGTTCCAAGAATACCTGGAACTCAGGATGCTCCTGCAGCGTATAATAGAATGACTTCTGGCTGGGCATGGGCACTTCAGTCTCAATCTGGTAGCTGATACCGTTCACCTTATTATAAGACTGGACGACAGGAATCTGCCTGTTCTGGTGTTCCATCTGCCATCCACCCTCGAAGTAGAGGTTGCCGTCAGCGCCGCGGCCCGCATAGATAAGGCCGCCACCTTTGGTCTTAAAGAAGTGATAGCCAGCATCCACATAGCTGTCAAGCGTCTCGCTCTTATCGGGAAGTACGATAATCAGATTATCAATCATAGGCTCCAACAGCGAGTTAACGATGTTGGCGGCAACGGCTGCAGGATAGAGGTCACCTTTTACGATGTTACCTTCTTCATCAACCGTTCCCTTATAACGACGGCACTGCACACGCGTAGTCTTACCCTTGGTGATGTCATAGTAGAACTCCAGCACGTCGGGAATCTCAATCTGCGCACTGTCGTTGCCGGCAATATCCTTCACGCCCTGGACCTGTCCGTAGGTCTTCGGATCCAGATAGCTCAGCATGGCAGTGTTCGTCGGAAGCAGCAAAGCATACTTCGAGTCCATAGAGAGCAGGTAAGGCTGGAAGTTGAACGCCGTGAAGTTATTGTCATTCTCAGCACCCGTCAGTGCCCAGTAGATGACACTCATCGTCTGCTTGTGGGCCGTGGCGGGGAAGAGCACTGACTGGAACTCAGCCGGAGCGAACACCTTGTTCACCATATAGACCACACCGTTACAAGCCATATAGCAGGCTACGACGTCTTCCTTTGCAATGCCGAGGGGTTCCTTGGCATCGTTCAGTACGTGGCTGAACTTCGTGGGCACCGTCTCCGAGAACGTCGACAGCATGTTGACGTTAATCAGCGTAGCCAGCGTATTGGCGGGCAGTGAGTCGAGCGAACCATACTCATCCTTCAGTTCCTTACCACCGTCATTCCACCAAGCCTCCAAAGCGTCGTTGGTAGGAACAATCATGGCACCGGCATCGTTGTGCATGTCGTTCATCTGGTCGGCATCGATATACTGGTTCCAGCCTGGGTCGAAGCGCAACAACGACTCCTTCACGGGGTCGCCGTTAGGATAGACCGCGTTCTCGCCGACAGCATCGTTACCCGAGCGGTTCGGGTTGTACGAACGCTGGCTGAAATAGCGGAGCACGTAGACTGAGTCCTCATTATTATAAATACGGTTATACTCTAACGTTCCAGCAGGATAGTAGTAGGGTGCCGAGAAGCGGTCGATCAGCTCACCCCACTTCGACATCTCTGCATGCTGGTGAATCACCTCAGCCATGTTGGGACTCGACTCGATAACGCCCGACACCTTCTGAATGTAACCATTCTTACAGGTAATGTCGCGCTCAATAACCTTCTTGCCGTTCACCCAGGCGTCGGCAATGTTGTCGGACTGGTGGTTCGACAGGATAGCCAAGTCCTCGTTGGTGATGCTGTTGTACGACATGTAGGCCGGCAGAAAGTGAATCATCGGCGCCGTCGTGGCATCCTTCATCAGAGGAATGCTCTTACCACGCTGCTTGAAACTGGCCCAAGAGTCGGTGTTCGGCATTGCCGATGGCGGCATGATGTACACCGAGTCATAGACACTCGTAGCCGTCTCGCGACGCATGGTACGACCCTCATCGGGAGCACCAGCATCACCTTCCGACTTCGCATTCGACATCAGCTCGATGAGGTACGCATTGTTCACCATCGAGTTGTTCAGCAAGAGTCGCTTTTGGGCCTGCGACAGCTGTTCATAGCTGCGTACACCCCAAGAGTTGTTCTTGAACCACTCCCCATAGGCTGCGTCATCGGCAGCAAACAGAGTTTTCGAGCCCGTGTGGCTAAGCACATCTTTCTGGCCCAGTTCGTCGATAAGCCGTAGCGTCACCGTGTAATTCCCTTCTTCCTGCAACCGCTCATAAATAGAGTTGCCCAACCAGTCGGGCTGACCGGTAAGCAGGATGTCGTCGTCCTTACACGACTGCAACGCCCAGACACTCATCAACAAGCCGCAGGTGAGCAATGCCACCCGACGTCCTTGTTTTACGATTTGTCTTTGTTTCATACTTTTAGGTTTTTTATTGTTGTATATATATTGTTTTTCAACTATTTTCTCTTCCAGTAAAGATACTTTGGCCGCTCACGCTGCCTGGCGTATCACTCCGTTTTCATCAGATTACTCTGAATAGTCGTTAATAAGTCTTTGTTCTGTTAATGGTTTCGATAATAAGTCGGTTTACACCTATTTATATATATGGTCAGGTTTACGTAAGAAAAACAAAGGAACCGGAGTCGGGGTTCTCACCCCGCTCCAGTCCCTTTTTATAGACTCAGATTGGTTTTATTCGCATAAATTACTCAATCATTCAATCGTTCATTACTTGACGATGACCTTCTGCAGCTTCACGCTACCGTCGCTCAACGTCTGCTTCATGATGGCAACACCCTTACCAGGCTTGCTGATGCGAGCACCGTTCAGGCTGAAGAACTCAACCTTCACAGGAGCAACAGCGGTCTCCATCGTGCTGATAGCAGTAGCAGCGTCGCCGCTAACCTCCTTCGAGCTGTTCTCACCGAAGTAGTAGAGCTTGAAGTCGTCGAGGACAACCCAGCTGTTACCCTTATACTCAGCCTTCTTGATACCGACAGTCAGCTTGCCGTCGTCGCCAACCTTACAGATGACAGAGTTGGTGTAGGCACCAGCTTCGGCAACATCCATGTAGCTGCGGCCACCGACCAGTGAGTTAGGCATCCAGTAGGTATTCTCACCCAAAACGACTTCCTCAGTACCGTCGATACCAGGATTGTCATTCAACAGGCCCTTCATCACGTTGGCAATAGGCTCAGAGTAAACGGTGCTGTCGCCATCGACGGCATACAGATAAGCCATTGAAGATGTGGGATCCTCTACCCAAGCAGTGTAGTTCTCATCATTACCACCGTTACGGATCCAAGCCTCAACAGTCACCATATAGGTTCCCTTAGGCAGACCTTCGATAGTCTGGTACATGTCAAATGCATTCTGCCAGAACTCCATAGCGAGGACTGACTTCTGAGTGTCGTCGTTACCAAGGTTACCAGGATTCGTCCAACCAGCAGAGCTGTTAGAACCGTAGGACTCAGAGTTAATGTCATCATTCTCGAAGCTGGCCGACTTGATGACCTTCGTGCACTCCTTAGGATCGCCGTCAGTAGCATTAGCCATATCCTCAGGCATGTTCAGCTTGGTCAGCATCAGGGCAATCTGCTTCTGCAGACCTTCTACCTCAGCACCCTCAATAGTGTGGTTGGCAATACCATCGGCAATCTGACCATTCAGAGCCTGAGCCTCAGACTTGGCAGCCTCATTATCAGAATTGTAAGAAACAGCGAGCATATCCTCGTTTGCTTTGTTCAGCTCATTGAACTCTGCCACAGAAGCAAGAACGGCAGCTGAAAGGTCGTAAATCTCAGCCAGCATATTGAACATCGTCTGAGCATCGCCAGAAGCCTTTGCCTCAGCAGCCTTTGCCTCCAGGCCAAGAACCTGCTCATACAATTCCTTACTCATAGGCTGAGTAGCGTCAATCTGCTTCAGAGCTTCCTCCAACTGGGGACCAACAATGTCAACGGTCGGCTCACGATAAAACAGCTTGAAGGCATCGAAAATACACCACCAGTCTTGGTTAGTTTCCAATTTCACACCAATACGGAAGGTATCACCCTCCTTAGCAATCAGACCATAGGCAGTAGTCTTATACATACCCCACTTGAAGCACAAGCTAGCAGCACCCATTGAGTTAGGATAGTTAGCCAATGAACCATTCCAAGAGTGGCTCTCCACCATGGGTAGCGTGCCATCTTCCAAATAATGCTCTGGTGCAACTTCCTCAGAATAAACGCTGGGGAACGAACTCTTGGCATTATTCATATAAAGGTACACGGGAGAAGTAAAGGGCTCCTCCAAAGGATCACCAGGATTGTAACCACTAGTCTCGCAACGGACGTAACCCTGAACCTGCAGTTCGTACATACCAACAGGCAGATTCTTCACCTCCTGCCAAATGTCCCACTTGTGGCAGCGCCAAGCCTCGAAGCAGAAGTTCTCCTCGCCAAGAGAAGACTTCATCAAATCCTGATTACCCTGACCAAGGGGTCCGCGGACTACATTACCACCATCAACGCGGTCAATCGTCCAACCTTCGGCAGCACCGGAGTTGATATCCTTATCGTCGTCGAAACCGGGGTTAGTAATGAACTCCGTCATTTCCTTACCATCCCATTTATCCTTCTTAGACTTGTCAATAAGGCTTTCAATCCAACCATTAAACTGAGTCAGCTCGGCCTCCAGTTCCTCGTTGGTCAACTCATGATCCTCAATGAGAGCGGGACCGTCAAACTGTACAAAGTCAGAAATGTCGTCAATCTCAGGTACAATTGTTGAGTACTTATCAGTATTAACATACTTAGCGGAAGCATCGTCAATTGCATCCTGCAGATCCTTCCAAAGCTGGATGTTCTTCTGCAAATCGTTGTAAGCACCGTCAATAGCGCCAAAGATTGCGTCAACCTCAGCCTGGTTAGTAGCAACCTTCTCACCAGCCAGAACTTCCTGATAAGCAGTCAGATAAGACTCTGTATAAATCGTTCCCTCGTCGAGGGTCATCTCACCATAGTTCTTCAGGGCCTCGTCGAGCATCAGCTGATAAGCGTCAGCACCAGCACCATAGAAAGTCAAAGAGAAATCGTCGAAGAACGACCAGTCACCACCAATCTGCGTGGTCTTCTTCACACCGATAGTGAGCTCACCGCTCTCGTCAACAGTTACAAACAGCTTGTTAGCATACTGGTTCAAAGAATGAATAAAGTAATCGCCCGTAGCCATGGTGTTGGGAACAAAGACAGTCACTGTTTCACCAGTCGCAGGATCAGTATAGCTTGCCTCGATATCGCCCTGGCCCTGGCTCTCAGCCTGTGCGCCACTCATCGGGCTAACGATGGAAGTCTCAAAATAAGAGTCGCCAACCTTTCCGTAAAGCTTGGCATACTTCGAAGCGGCGTCATTGTTAACCCAGTGACCCTCTGCTTCACCACCGTAGTTACCAGCGCGGTAATAACCATACACGCCAATAGCATAAACACCAGGAGTAAGACCAGTAATAGTCTGATAGGTGTCGTAATTCTTGCTATAGTGCTCAGCACCGTCAGAAACCGTACCACCACGTCCGAAAGCGTCGCCAGCCCAACCAGTGGTGCAGTCGCCGTTGTCGAAGTGAGCGTTCTTAATCTTAGAGGTCATGTCAACGGGATTAGCAACAGAAGCCTGACCTGAACCCCACTCAATGAAAGCAGCGTCGAGATCAGTCTGAGCCTTCTCCACTTGAGCCTTGGTAGCAGCAGCATCGTTGAGCACAGCTTTGGCAGCATCGGTGCCCGTGAAGCCCTTAGCCTCGTAATCCTCAATGGCAGCCTTCAGCTTACTCTTAACTTCAGCAATCGTATTCAGATCATTTGCGGCCTGACTCAGTTCAGCTGCAGTGCTAGCAGTATTGGTATAAACAGCCAAAGCTGCGGTCACATCGATGTTAACAGCCTCAGCATCTTCAATAGCCTTCTTCAAGCCCATTGATGCAATGTAGCTTTTGGCACCCTCTTCATAGGCGCTAAAAGCATCACTTGCAGCAAAAGCCTCATAAGAATCGACGGTTACAGCCTTGAAGTCGACGCTTGCACCAGCAGCATCCGGACTTACATGACGAAGAATGGCAGTATAGGCATTACGGTGGTCAGCGCTATTAGCCGTGTTGTCAACCGTAACATAAGTGCCATCCCATCCGATATACGTGCCTGCAAAGTCAGAATGATCTGCAATAAAGGCAACATTGGCCAAGCGGACGCAATCACCAACAATCTCGTATGACCAAGAGAAGTTGGCTTGTGTTCCATGGTCTACCCACGACTGGTTACCATCATCGGTAAAGATGTTACCTGAACCAGTAGAACGCTCAGGGTTGTTGACGTTCATGTCACACAACAGATAAGAACCATCAGGAGCGTCAGACTCAGTGGCAGGCTCGAGCCATACTTCCATACCGAAGGTACGGAGACTGGTCATCGTATTCCAACCATTACCACTGGAGAAGAACATCTTAGCCACCGGGTTGTAGAGGATGTAGTGAGTTCCGTCATCAGTAAACGTCGTGAACTCCAACCCCTGCGGCTCCGGCATTGTCCAGACGCCTTCAGGCACTGCTGCCCAAGCACTTGTCCCCATCAGAGACAGCATGCTCAAAACGAGTAGTTTTTTAAATTTCATAAGCTTTAAGTTTTAGATAAAGTAATATAAAAAAATTAATAAAAAAAATAACGTTATTTGCATCTTTTGCCACAGTTTTCACACCGCAGCTTCAGATTATGGCGCAAAGATAATCATTTTTTTTATAACTAAAGCAAAAATTCAAAAAAAAATTTTCCTTAAGTGTAATTTTAACAATTAACGTCCGTAATCGTTTGCGTCAAAAAACAAAATAATAATAGATATTTTGCAGAAAGGCCGACATGCTGACACAACCCCGATGTACAAAGGGCGTGCAACGTTTCGAAAGCTGACACACGCTGACACAAGGCTGACACATTACAAACCCTTTAGCGCGGCCAAAGTCACCCGAACTGCCTACGAAAGTAAAAACCGGCCGCCAGAGAACAAAGAAATTCTCAAGAGAATTTGAACGTTTGTCGGCACTAAACGGATCGTTTGTCGGCACTAAACGGATCGTTTGCCGGCACTAAACGGATCGTTTGTCGGCACTAAACGGATCGTTTGCCGGCACTAAACTCCCAAATTCTCTCGAGAATTCAAAAACCATTTGCTGGCTTGCATCATGCTGGTCCCTAATACTTAGCGACTTTAGCCATACTAAACAGGCTAACCAAAGGTATTAGGCTTAACTTCAGAACTCGAGCACCAGCGACTGGCGCGACTTCAGCTCTAGGTTGCTGCTTAGGTCGTAGAAACGGCCCGTCAGCACGTCGCGGGCCCGCTTGGCATTGCCAATCACCTCCTCGTAGCGCTTCACCTGCATCGTAGCGGGCTTCGTAGTTCCGTTCAGAATGGTCAGCACGTTTCTGGGGTGTCGGCTTTGCTGCGGCGCTGCCGCAGCCTCCAGCGATCTTGCCACAACGTAAACCCCATTATAGGGAATAAACTGCGTCTGCCGACCCTTGGTGATGACGGGGTTGTTCTGCCGCCAGTGCAGCAGGCGGCTCAGCCACTGGAACATCGACTGCTCGGCCTTGGTGCGGCCCTCACGGGTGAAGGCGTTATGCTTGTCGCCAGGGAATCCACCGGGGAAGTCCTTACGGACATTGCCGTCGGTTACCTCCTTGGTGCCGCCCATCAGGATCTCCGTGCCGTAGTACAGCTGGGGAATACGGCGCACGGTGAGCAGCAAGGCCAGCGCCTGCTTCAGCATCAGCGTGTCGTGTCCGTTTTTCAGGTAACGGTCGGTGTCGTGGTTGTCGATGAAGGCCATCACGTGATCCGGGTCTCCATAGAGATAGTCGTAAACGAACGAGTTGTAGAGCAGGTTCAGGCCTGCAAACCAGCCGTCGGTCTCCTCGGTGGCCGCGCGGTTGATTTTGTCGTAGAACGAGAAATCCATCACCGTCTTCAGATAAGAATTCGTCTCCGACAGCTTCGAGTTCTTCTGCCAGGAGGCGGTATAGGCAGGCTCCGTGACCCACGTCTCGCCCACGGTGTTGAAGTTGGGATATTCCTCGTCCAGTTCCTTCATCCAGCGCGCCATTGCCTGGGCGTCGGCGTATGGATAGGTATCCATGCGGATGCCGTCAATGCCCACCGTTTCAATCCACCACTTCGAGTTCTGGATGAGGTAGGTCATCAGGTGAGGGTTCCGCTGGTTCAGGTCGGGCATCGTGGGCACGAACCAACCATCGACCGTCTCCTTCAGGTCAACCTTCGAGGCGTAGGGGTCCTTCACGGGTGTCAGCTTGTAGCTGGTCTGCTGGAACGACGTCCCCTCAGGATTGCTGGTGCCCTTCGACTCCTCTAACCATTCCGGCAGGTTGAGCCAGTCTTTCGAGGGCTTGTCGAGCGTCCACGGGTGTTCGAAGCCGGAGTGGTTGAAGATCATGTCCATCACCACTTTCAGCCCGCGGTCGTGGGCCTCGTCGCAAAGGCGGCGGTAGTCGTCGTTCGTGCCGAAGCGGGGGTCAACGCGGTAGTAGTTGGTGGTGGCATAGCCGTGATAGGTCGAGTAGCCCTGCTCATTGTCGGGCGAGTCGTTCTCTAAGACGGGTGTCAGCCAGAGGGCCGTCACGCCGAGGTCGCAAAAGTAGTCCAGGTGTTCGCGGATGCCGTTGAGGTCGCCACCATGTCGCAGCGACGGCTGGGTGCGGTCCTCCTTATAGGCTCGCATGCCCTTCACCTGCGGGTTGTGGCCCTGCCCCTGGGCAAAGCGGTCGGGCATCAGCATGTAGAGCACGTCGGCATTGGTAAAGCCCATGCGCTTGTCGCCGCTCATCTCGCGTTGTTTCAGCAGGTATTGAACTTTATAATCTTTTAATTTTTTAATTTTAAAGCAGAGCGTCATCGTTCCTGGCTGGGCGTCGCGAAGGTTCAGGTAGATGAGCAGGTAGTTGGGCGAATCAAGGCGCACGAGGCTGTCGATGGTGACACCCGGGTAGTCGGTGGTCACCTCCTGCACATCGCGGATACCTTTACCATAGACCATCAACTGAAGCTGCGGGTTCTTCATGCCTACGAACCAGTCGGTGGGCTCAATCCTGTCAATCACTGTCTTTGTCTTTGGGGCTGCACTCATAGTTAGCATTTGTGCCACAAGGGCAATTAGTAAAATTAGTTTTTTCATATTGCTTAGGTTTTATTGTTTTTTGTCGAAGTCGTTAGTGCTTGGAATAGCCCACGCGGCGACGCTGCATCGACGGCTTCGTCCCTTTTGCGTATTCCTTATGCTTAGCATACTCTTCCTCTGTCATCGCATATCATCTTTACTGCTGCAAAGATAGTGTTTTTGCGCGATACGACCAAATCTTAAAGGCAAAAAAAGAATCGGGGGTGTCAGAGTCTGTGCTCCGACACCCCCCCCGAAGGTATGAATAGTTGATTATTTAATTGTTCTTACTTAATCACGATCTTCTTGCCATCCTTGATGTACAGGCCCTTAGTAGCCTTGAGGACGCGACGGCCAGAGAGGTCGTAGATAGCACCGTCAGCCTTGACAGCCTTCATCACGGCAACACCCATAGCCTGCTCATAGGCATCCTTGTTCATCAGAGAGATGTTGTACAGGTAGCTCCAACCACGGCGAGCATAGCCACTTTCAGCAGAATCCTCATACTTCTTGAAGATGAGCTTTGCGGGAACGGTTCCTGTCACCTCGGTCTTGTCGTTGTAGACATTGAAACCAACGACATTACCCTCAGTCAGTTCATCATCGTAGGCGATATTGATACCGTCCTCGGCAGAGTTACCAGAAGCGTCAACGAAATAGTCGGGCTGGATTTCCTCCCAGATGGTATTACCTTCGTCATTCTTAAGAGATGCCAAGATAACGCCATCCATTAAACCGGAAGGACTGTCTACGCCTAAGGTCTCCATTGCCTTCGTCAAGTCAATCTTGCCAACAACAGGATCGTCAGAGCCCATTTCAGGAAGCTGCCAGATAATATCCTCAGAAGCAAGAACGCAATCTTCCTCCTTCACCTCAGCAGAGTTGACGCTGAATTCATCGAAGCGGAAATAGATATTGTTCACCTCATCCTTACCCTTGTTACAGTTGAAGGCCATTGTCCAACAACTCTGGCTATTTGCCTCGCTGGGAAGAGTGATTTCGTTGTCATACTCCTGCCATTCCTCCGTTACGTCAAGACTACCAACGAAACTCCAGTGAACATAGTCACCCGGATACCTATGAATCTGCGTATCAAGACTTGTCGGCTTATCAGCGCGATACCAGAAATGGAACTTAATCTTTTCACCCTTATTCAAGATATGAGGAATAGAAACGAAGAACTGCGTTTCCCAGTCATCGATAGAAGTCTTCTGTGCGATAGAATCATTACCTTGCTGGTCCTTATAAATCTTATTAAAATACTGTATTGTTTCAAACGTAGGATTACCCTCGTCATCAAGCTTCGGATTACCCTCCTCGTCCAATATTTCTTTATCATAAGAACCTTCCCAAGCAACTGTTGTAACATTCAATGCAGGCTGACCGTCAATAGGATCATTGACAATTCTAGCAGGTCTGTCTACACCATCAATACCATCACGACCGGTGAAGGTTGTATAGTTGGTATTCAAGCGCTGAACATCATTCGACGACGTTCCGTTACGCAGGAAGTTAAACCATCCCTCGAATTCAGCAGGATCCTTCGCGTCACGGACTTGCAAGTCAATATCATCGAAATAGATAACGTTGCCTTCCGTAGTAGTAGAAAGGTTAAAAGCTACAGACTGGAAGAACTTACCATCAGCTTCCTTAGACTGATCAGCAGAAACCGTTACAGCATCGGTTTCAATCAACGTCCACTCGGTACCGAAGTTTTGGTCACCAAACATTACATAATGGTTGTAGTCACCCGGCTTCCAGTGAGCCTGTGTCTCAAACTTACCGGCCTTCTCACCTTTCACCTTGAGAATCATTCTCACTTCCTTTCCCTCGGGGATAGGCTCGTTAGCATAGATGAAGAACTGGCAGTCCCAAGAGGCGAGAGATGATGATCCGTCAGGACTCACCTTATTACCAGCCTCATCAGCTTCAGCTTCAGAACGGATGATAACTTTTGCACAGTGGTTAGCTGGATTTGCAGGATCCTCAACAATCTCAGCGAAACCGCGGAACTGTCCATTCTCGGAATCGCCATCCTGATACTCTTGTCCGCTCTCAGGATCAAATTCCACACCTTTGCGATAATCGTGGCACCAGAAACTAGACCACTTCGGATCTTGAGCACCTTCCAAGTCGCCGTTTTTAATTACACTCGTCCATCTTGCTTGGCCGAAAGCAGAGCCGCTTAGAAGCAGCATACCTGCGATTAGAGTAAAGAATTTTTTCATAAGTCAGTATGTTTAATGGTTAATACTAATATACCTTTTAATACTTTAAGCCACCGAATCGGCGGAATTCGGTGGCAAAGTTACGGTGTTTATGTCTAAACGTTATTCTAATTTGTTGCAGATGTTTGCTGATTTGTTTCAGCCCTTTAAAAATCGTGTAATATAAGGGCTGAGCGAGGGGTAACTGCTACAGAAGAGCCTACAGCCGTATCTATACCTTGTTCATTTATTTGACCCTCGCGGCAGACGACCGTATACGTTCCCTCGGGGATATTGACGGTAGCCGTTTCAGGGTTGGCATTAAGGATAACAATGATGTTGGGCCAGTCGTTCAGCGCCGCACAATTCTTCAGACGGAAGGCCACCACACCGATAGGTGCATCGAGAAATTCCAAATGCTGGCGCACCAAGTCTGCCGTGCCGAGACGGAAGGCGGGGTGGTTCTTCCTCAGGGCAATAAGGTTTTTGTAATACGCAAACACCTGGGGGTACTTTTCTTTGTTCGACCAGTTAAGCTGGTTGATGCTGTCGGGCGATTCGAAGCTGTTGTGAACACCTTGCTTCGTTCGCAGCAGTTCTTCGCCAGAGAGCATGAAGGGTACACCCTGAGATGTGAAGACAGCGGTCTGGGCAAGCAAGTCGAGGCGGATGAGGGCCTCAGTTGCAGCAGCGCCGCTGCACAGCGAACAACCGGGAATGCTGGCCTGAAGGCGGTCGACGAGGCACATATCGTCGTGGCAGGAGACATAGGAGAGCATTTGGGTAGGCTCTGTGGCCCAAGGAGCTTTGGAATAGTTCACCTTCGCCATGTCGACTTGTGGGTGGGCAATGCCACCAGCAATGCCGAACTTGATGCTTTCCTCCGCAATCTTGATTGCCGTTAATTCAGGTTCAGAGCCGGCCGTCGTTGCTAAATTAGAATTGGCCGTTGTTGTTAGCAATCCGAGCCAGCCGGGCTTGGTATCATCATCGAAGGGACCGCGCAAGCCATCGCGTAGCTCGTCGCTGAAGGCAGCGATACGCGGCATCTGCGGAATATTCGCCTTGACACCGAGCTGTTCGGTGGGCAGGGCGCACTGTCCAGCGCTCCAGCCCTCTCCATATATAAATAAGGTAGGATCAATCTCGTCAAGGGCCTTGCGGATGGTGTTCATCGTCTCAATGTCGTGGCAGCCCATGAGGTCGAAGCGGAAGCCGTCGATGTGATACTCATTGACCCAGTACTTCACACTCTCGACCATGAACTTCCGCATCATAGGCTTCTCCGAGGCCGTCTCGTTGCCACAGCCAGAGCCGTTGGAGTACTCCTTCAACCCTTCACCCTCAACCTTCCGATCGTCACCTTCAACCTTTCCACCTTCAACCTTCAACCTATAATAATAGTCCGGATAGGTGCGCTGGAAGTTAGAATGCTCAATGTCGTAGGTGTGGTTATAGACCACGTCGAGGATGACGGCAATGCCGACCTTATGAAGGGCCTGCACCATCTGCTTGAACTCGCGGATGCGGCACTGAGGGTCATTGGGGTCGGTGGAGTAGCTGCCTTCCGGCACGTTGTAGTTCACCGGGTCGTAGCCCCAGTTATACTGAGGCTGCGGCGACGTCGCAGCACCTACCTTTGTTTCGTCAATGGAGCCGAAATCGTAGGAGGGAAGGATGTGGACGGCGTTGATACCCAGCTCTGTCAGATGGTCGATGGCCCAAGGTTCGGTCAGGGCCAAGAACTTGCCGGGATGCTGAGCGTTGGGACGCGCCACGGAAAAGTCGCGGTGGTGCATCTCATAGATTACAATGTCCTGTGGCTGACGACGCACGGGCTGGTCGTTCTCCCAGCCTTCAGGATTGGTATCGCGTATGTCGATGACAACACCCTTCTCGCCGTTTACCGTCACCGCCTTGGCAAAAACGCCGGGTGAGACCTGCCCATCAACCAAGAACTGGTAGGTTTTGCCTTTATGGTCACCCTTGACCGTCGCCGTCCAGATGCTGTCTGACCCAAGTATCATCGGCAGACTGTCCTGCTCCAACAGGACGAAGCACTCAGCATCGGTAGGAGCAAAAAGGCGGAACACGGTCTCGTCGGGCGAGTAGGTCATCTCGTCGAAATGGAAAGCCTCCAGGCTTGGCTCACAGGCCACGGTCAGCGCGACCAGCCCCGATAAAAGAAGTTTCTTCATACTATTGCGCGATTAGTGAAACGGCGAAGCCTCCACCGGGGGCCTCCTTGATTTTCAGTGTCTGCCCAGCCTTGACGGTCTTCTTGGTGATGACGTAGGCCTGGGGATTCGTCTCGTAGTGGGCGTCGGGGGCATCCTGATAGATGGTACAAAGGTACTTACGGCCCTTGTCAAGGAAGTCGAGCTTAACGATACTCTGGTGGCCATTCTCGTCGCACTTGCCACCAATGAACCAATTGTCGGTACCCTTAGCCTTACGTGCTACAGTGATGTAGTCGGCAGGCTCGGCCTCCAGATAGCGCGAGTCATCCCAGTCGCAGGCCACGTCACGGATGAACTGGAAAGCATCGTCGAACTTCTCGTAATTCTCGGGCAGGTCGGCAGCCATCTGCAGGGGTGAGTACATGGTCAGGTACAGCGCCAGTGAGCCGGCAATGGTGATACGAGCCCAGGAGGTATTGTCACTCCACTCTGAAAGCTTGGTCACAAAGATGCCTGGGGTGTAGTCCATCGGACCGCCCTGCAGGCGGGTGAAGGGCAGGATGCAGGTATGGTCGGGACGCGAGCCGCCGAAAGCCTCGTACTCCGTACCACGGGCCGACTCATTGCCGACAAGGTTCGGATAGGTACGGCAGAGACCCGTGGGGCGTGTCGCCTCATGGGCATTCACCATGATGTGGTGCTTGGCGGCCTCCTTCACGACATAGAGGTAGTGGTTGTTCATCGACTGCGAGTAATGATGGTCGCCACGGGGGATGATATCACCCACATAGCCGGTCTTCACGGCATCGTAGCCGTACTTGTTCATCAGCTGGAAAGCTTTTTCCATGTGGCGCTCGTAGTTCTGCGTCGAGCTGGAGGTCTCGTGGTGCATCAGCAGCTTCACGCCCTTAGAGTGAGCATAGTCGTTGAGCATCTTGATGTCGAAGTCGGGATAGGGCGTGACGAAGTCGAAGACGTCGCGCTTCCACATGTTGGCCCAGTCTTCCCAGCCAACGTTCCAACCCTCGACAAGCACCTGGTCGAGACCGTTCTTAGCAGCGAAGTCGATATAACGTTTTACATTGGCGTTGTTGGCCTTGTGCGTGGTGTTGGGCTTCACCTTGGACCAGTCAATCTGGTCGAGGTGGATAGAGGGGAAGTCGTTGGTATAGTGCCAAGAGCCACGGCCCACAATCATCTCCCACCATACGCCGCAGTACTTCGTGGGGTGTATCCACGACACGTCATCGAGGGCGCAGGGCTCATTGAGGTTGAGGATGAGATTCGAAGAGAGCATGTCGCGAGCATCGTCAGAGACCATCACCGTGCGCCAAGGCGTATTACAGGGCGTCTGCATGGCCCCCTTCAGGCCAGTGGCATCGGGAGTGAGGTGACTGACAAAGGTGAAGGGCTTCGGCAACACCGCAGCACAGCCGACAGAGGGTTTGGGATTGGGGGTATAGGCATTGCTACCACCGCCCAACTGAGTTGTCAGCGCCTTGGTCTGGGCATCAACCAGTTCTAGGTGCATGGTAGCGTAATCGGCACAGGCAGCCTCGTGAATATTAATGTAAAGACCATCCTGCGACTTCATCTGAAGCGAGGTCTGTACACCCGTAGGAGAAAAGACGGCCACGGAGCTGTTGCTCCAGTTGACGGCCTCCTGCATACGGCTGCGGATCTCAGAGAGGCGACACTCCTGCGTTTCCTGCTCCTGGGTGTCGTAGTCGCCGGGGAGCCACCAAGCCGTATGGTCGCCAGCCATTGCAAATTCCGAGTGTTCTTCCTTGATGAGGAAGTAGTTCAGTTCCTTCTGTTGGGGGAACTCATAGCGGAAGCCGATACCGTCATCATAGACGCGGAAGCGGATGATAATCTCACGCTGGGTCGAGGGCTGCGACAGCGTCGCAGCATAGCCAACATAATGGTTGCGGATGGTGGCTGTCTCGCCCCAGACGGGACGCCAGGTCTCGTCGAAGGTAGAGGTTTGCTCACTCTTGATTACAAAACCGTCCATGAGGTCAGTCTCCTTCATGCCACGCGAGGCATGCTTGTCCTTAGCCAGTTCCAAGCCGAGGTGGGACGGCAGGACTACCGCCCTGTTCTTATAGCTCATCTCGTAGACAGGGCGTCCCTGTCCGTCAACGGAGAACTTCAGTTCGATATTGCCATTCGGCGACTTAACGCTGGCAGCACTAATGCTCAATGCACAATGCGCTATGCACAATAAGGAAAATAATCGTTTCATTTTCGTCCACTTTGGATAATCAATGTGCTGATTTCGTCGTTCAGTTCATCGGCAGCCAACAGTTGTTCGACGGTCAGGTGCATACGGTAGCGCCAGTAATGGCGGGGATTTGCCGGGATGTTGATACGTTCGGCATTGGCATCGGGCAGCCGCAGTTTCTCATCAATGGAGAGCCAGTCCTGTAGGGAGAGCAGGCAGAGCATCGAGGGACTGGTCAGGTGGCGGCTGACGATGTCCTTAGCAAGCCAGCCGGGCAGGGGGTGAGGAGCTTCACCGCCACGACGCAGAACGGACGTGTAGTAGTCCTGCGTACGCTCCAAATCCTCGTCCCACCACTGGCGGAGCGTAGCCATGTCATGTGTAGAGATAGTACAGACAGAACGGTAGGGGTTGTGGCTCAAGCGGCCAAAGCGATACTTCGGATCCTTCGGCATCGACTGAATCTCGAGCGAAAGAATGCGCAATTCATTCATCACCCAAGGCACACAGTCGGGCACCATGCCGAGGTCCTCGGCACAGACGAGCATACGGGTAGCCTGTGTCAGTCGCGGCAGTTTCTTCATGGCCTCCTGATACCAGAACTGGTTGTTGCGGCGATAGAAGTAGTCATTATAGAGGCGATTGAAGTTGAACTTCTCCCCCTCATCAAGCTGCTTGTAGGCATCCTGATACTGCACAGCGATTCGCGGATGCCAGCGGTCGGCACGCTTATGGTCGACCAGGAACAGGTCCTCATGGCCAACAATGCCATAAGCCTCAATTTCCTCGCGGCTCATTCCCAAAGCAGGCGAGAACTGGCCCATGAGTCCCGACTTATGAGGAACGGGAATCTCCCAGATACGGAAGAAGCCCAGCACGTGGTCGATACGGTAGGCATCGAAATATTCGGCCATCTTGCGGAAACGGCGCACCCACCACGAACAGCCGTCCTTCAGCATCTCGTCCCAGTTATAGGTGGGGAAGCCCCAGTTCTGACCGTCAGCCGAGAAAGCATCGGGCGGCGCACCGGCCTGACCGTTCAGATTAAAGTACTTCGGCTCTACCCATGCCTCGACACCGTCGCGCGAGATGCCGATGGGAATGTCACCTTTTAATATTACGCGATGCGCACGTGCATGCGCGTGAGCAGCCCGCATCTGAAGATCGAGGTTATACTGGACATAATACCAGAACTGGAGTTCCTTCTTGCCCTTGAACGTCGACTTCTGGGTAGCAGCCAACGTAGCTCCCGCAGGCCACTTCGAGAATTCTGCCGTCCCATAAAGGTCACGGTAATAGCAGAAGGCGGCATAAGGAACAAGCCACTCCTTGTTCTGCTCGAAGAACTGCTTATAGGCATCGCGACGCTGTACAGCTGCCCACTCCTGGGCAAAGACCGTACGCAGATATTCCATCTTAGCTGTGAACATACGCTCATAGTCTATCTGCGGCAGAGCGTTCAGTTCCTTCTGCAGTTCCTGGAACTTCTGCTTAACCGCCAAATCCTTGATTTCAGGCAACTGACGAAGGTCGCAGTACTGTGGATGGAGGGCATAGATGCTGATGGAGTTGTAGGGATAGGAGTCCTGCCACGTATGGGTGATATTGGTATCATTGATTGGCAATACCTGCAAAACGCGCTGGCGAGTCTTGTCACACCATTCGATCATCAGCTTCAAATCGCCGAAGTCGCCCACGCCAAAACTACCCTCACTACGAAGCGAGAAGACGGGGACAACCGTTCCTGAACCCTTCCACGGATAAAGGGGGAAATAGGCCTGCTGCAGCTCATAGACCACCACGTCGCCCTTTTCCAGATCGGGCAACACGATGGTACGGTTCATGCCATTCTCCCACAAGGGGGTGACATCGACCTCTTCGTCGAGCGCCACGAACTTGAATTCGAAGGTTCGTGTCAAGGTATCAGCATCCAACGTAATAACCCATTCGTTGTTCTCATGCTCGGCCATTTCCAAAGCACGCTTGGCTTCCCAATTGCCCAGGGTTTCACCGCCACCGATGACTGCAAGTCGCTCATTGCCACGCAACTGTGGGGCACGTACCTTGATACGCACAGTCCGGTCAAACGTCGTATCGGAGCTTAACCGGCGCTCGCGGGCTGCCACACAGTCGGTAAAGGCCGATGAATACAGGAAAGAATCCTCGGGAATGTCAATCCAGTGATCGTAAACCACATAGCGAGTTGCCTTTGTCGCAACAAGCTCCAGCCGATGGGGCTCCACCAACCACTCGTGCCGACAGATCTCCTCGCCCCGACACAACAAATAATAATAGTCGAGATAGGCGACTTTCTTCACCGAACAGGAAATCTCACATGTCCAGTTTAAACCATTGAGCGTACCCATTTTGTGTTGCTCAACCTTACCATTTTCTTTCAGGATGTTGAGTACCAACTCTTCGCCGAAAGTAGTCTGGTACTCCAAATTGAATAGTAATTTCATATTGTCAGCGTTTTTAGTTTACTGCAAAAGTACGAAAAATAATAACCCGCCGTACACAGACAGCGGGTTATTATGCTTTTATTTTGTGCAAACGTTTGCACCTTTCGTTGACGATACCTTCGACAACAAAGACAACTTTCTATCTTTTTATTATCTTTCTGAGTCTTTGATGGCAAAGACAGAGAGCGAACCGAGAACCAGTAATACGGCGGCCACAAACATCATAGCCGACTGCGTACCACCGACCAATCCGAAGACCGTACCACCACAGGCTGCAGCAATAATCTGAGGCAGACAGATGGCACAGTTGAACAAGCCTAAGTATGCTCCCATGTGGCCATAACCCTGGAGGGCATTGGTAACCAGCGTGAAAGGACAGGCAAGCATAGCAGCCCATACGCAGCCTATCAACAAGAAGGGGAGTATCTGAAGGTACTGGTCATGACAGAACGGGATGAGTGCAAAGCCCAAGGCACCAAGCATGATACTGACACTGTAGGCCAACTTCATGTTCTTAAAGCGAGGAATCAGCGTAGCCCACACCACAGAGCCCAAAGCCTGGATAGCATAAAGAACTCCCGTCCAGTTACGGGCAGTCTGGTAAGCCTCCGTCTCAGGATTGTCGGTGTTCCATACCGTCTCAGAAACAGCGCCTACCACGTAGGACCACATATAGAGGAAGGCAGCCCAACAGAAGAACTGAACCAGACTGACGCGCCAGAAGTTCTTTGGGGCACGCATGAGCAGG